>Ga0315281_10001551_pt1 | contig 34068 bp, 24 predicted proteins | sample YL17G07_0_MG_FD_204540 | JGI IMG/M metagenome (GOLD analysis project Ga0315281, IMG submission 204540) | Sediment microbial communities from Yellowstone Lake, YNP, Wyoming, USA - YL17G07_0 | ecosystem: Environmental > Aquatic > Freshwater > Lake > Sediment | place: USA: Wyoming | collected...
TTATTTAGCGACGAACGCCAAATTGCTCGGCGTCGTCAAGCGCAAAAGAAAATCCGAACGCCCTTCGCCGCTGAAGCAGATTCCAATCTTGACAGCTGCGAGATGACCTTAACTTGTGACTGATGCCATGAGCCTTAAAATTCGCTTTTGGCGAACGCGCAAAAATCAGGGTTGTCGCGCATCCAAATTAGGGCGCGGACGATTTTTGAGAAGCCAGTCTTCTTTGGGAAATGTAGCCAGCGTTCTCTAACGCTGATTGCGCGAAAGTCCTGTTAGTAACTCACCTTACGCGCCCTCACCCTAGCCGCTTCGCGTCCCGCAGGAAGAGGGGACTCTCCCTTCCCCTGCGGGGGAAGGGCTGGGGATGAGGGAGAATTCTGCGTAACATCAGTTAGTAATGAATCTCCACCATCGTGCCGACGCCTTTGTCGTTGTAGATTGCGTCGGCGGTGTGCGGAGGCTTTGCCCAGCGGAAAATCCAATTGGCTTCGTGGTTGCGCATGTTGACGCAGCCATGACTCATTTCTGTGCCGAAGTTTTCATGCCAGTAAGTGCCGTGAAAGGCGTGACCAACGGGCGTAAAAAAACTTGAACAAGGGATGCCGGGAAGCACATAGCCGTCGGCGTCGGCGAGTAGGCTGCCGTTTTTTCCAATGCTGAAGTAGCTGTTGCCCATGTGTTTGGATGGGACTTTATCAAGGATGGTGAATTTGCCGTTGGGCGTGGTGGTAGAAAGCCCTTTTGAGCCGCTTAGTCCGCCGCCGCGAATGCCCGTCGAGACGTTGGTTTGAAAGACCGCTTTTCCGTATTCGTAAGCGGTTAGGGTTTGCGTAAAGAGATTTACTTCGATAAGTTTTTCTTCGTAGGGAACGTTGGGCGAGATGGGTTCCATGTAACTAGGCGGCAAAATACGCAGGTGAACGGCGGGAACATGATACGAGATGTTGGAATCCAGCTCGTCGAAGATGCGATACCATCCGCCGTTGTAATCCGCTATTTTTGGACCTTCTTCAAGCGCCTCCACCCAATGAACGGAGCTGTAATATAAGGGAGGCAGGAGCGCCTGCCAGCCATAAGTTTTACTATGCCGATAGGGCGTGGTGAAAGGAACGGTCACTTCGGCGAGGAGGCGTTTTCCTTGGGGGACGTCGACCCCGGGTTGGTACACCGTTCGTACGCGCTGTAAGCGTCCGCGATGCAAGAAGCCGCCCCATACGCGATACCAAACGGGATTGTGTTTGGGTTCTGCCGCAACGACTTCTTCGTAGACATGCACTAAGTCGTCGCGACGCCAAGTTTGATAGATGCGGCTTTTGTCGGTTGGTTTTTCGCGCACGGGCATTTCGGCGGTGGCGATGCGCACATAGAAGCTGTCGTCGAAGCTGGTCAAGCCGGGCAGGAAGGGCGTAAACGCCAAGCCGCCCAGCGTCAATCCGCTGAGTTTGAGAAAGTCGCGTCGAGAAAACTGTGATTTCATAATTAAAATTGTACACCATAAATCTTTCAGATTTAATGGGAAATTCAAATTGGGGCTTTTCGGAAAATTTTACAGATAATTTCTTTTGTCATTCACGCCCCGTTTGCGCAAAAAAAACATCCCCGTGAAAATTCGCGGGGATGTTTTTGCGTCGCCTTAAGAGTCGGATGAAAGGCTTTTTTACGCAAATTCTACTTCGTGGATTAATCCTTTGACTCTTAATGTTTCTAACAAGACCGCGTCGGAGAACGCGTCTTTGGGAATGTATTCGATGGCTCCCGCTTGCAAGCCGCTTTTAACAATTTCTCGATCGTCAAATTTCGTGAGCAAAATAACGGAAATGAAGCGGGTGTGCCGATCCTCTTTTAAAAGTTTGCACACTTGCAGACCGTTCATGCCGGGCAGTTCGATATCCAGAATAATGATGTCGGGCTGGAGCAATTGAGCGCAGTGCAAGCCTTCTTCGCCGTCACGCGCCCAAATCGTCGCAAGCCCGTTTTCAGAAAGGACGTGTTTCAGGCGCATGGCTTGGGTGGGACTGTCTTCCACAATTAGAGCCGTTTTGGAGTTGTTTTCTTTTAACATTTTGTCCTCGCTTCCTAAAAACTTTTTTGAGAATGGAAAGCGTTCATTAAACCTAATAATATTATACAGACTTATCCAAATTAGCTAATATTAATGCCGCTTGCGAAACATTTACAAAAGCGAAAAAGAAAATAGGGGTTTCCCCCCATGGATAAAACGCATGGTCGGCGCGTTCTTGCGCCGATATTTTCCGACAAGCGAAAATCATGATGAGAAAAAAGAGGCGCGAAAAATGAAACTTGCTTTGGCTTAAATTAATACGACGGTTTGGGATTTGTTAGGGAACGTGGCGCAGATTTTGGCGGCGACGCGTTCGGTTGCGAGTCAAAACCCCGACTTGATTTCCCTGAGATGGCTGTTTTGGTGTATCCGCCGCGCGATATTTTATATGACGCTTCTTTTGTGGAGGCGACGCAACTTGCGACGCGCGACTTGGCGAGGCAAGCGAAGGGACTGCCGCCCATGTTGGGCGGGGGAGGTTGACGCCGATTACGAGGAGATGATGAATGGTTTCATTTTCCGCATTTCATCTCTTCCGTCATTTTGGTTGTCGCCGCTTTGCTTTGAGATTGGACGCGCTTCCAAACTATACACATTCCCCGTTTGATGCGCGGATCTTCTTTGAGCGCGGAGATGGATAATTTTTTCGCGGTCTGAATATCGTCGGTTAAAGCGTAGGCTTCAATAAAGACCAGCCATTCGTTTTGGTCTTCGGGTTGATAGCCGAGCGCGACGGCTTCGTTTCCAAGCGCGACGACTTTTGGATAATCGTTTTGCTGTTGCGCGAGTTCGGCTTTGGCGAAGTAGTAACACCAGTCGTGTTTGGGTTCGGCGAAGAACATCTCCGCGCTTGCGGGCGTGGCGGGATTTGCGATGATGCGCGAAACGTCGGAAAGCGGAATGGCTTGGGTCAATACGGCGGGTTGATTGGCGTAAATCTCCGCGTCGCCGTGTTTGGGGTCGAGGACGCGCAGACAGCCGTTCTTGGGCATGTAAATCGTAATCGCTTGCGAGGTGTTGCCGTGAAAGGTCACAGTGCGGTAAGGAAAACGAAGGGGCATGTTTGGCGCAAGCGTTGGCAAAGTGGAGCCGCCGAGTCGCTTCTCGGTGTAGAGCATTAAGTAGGGCAGGTTGCCTTTCGTAAAATTTATTGCGTATATCCAATTAATGGGAGCGGTGAAGGACATGTCTGTTTCGTAGTCAATGGGCATTTGGTGAGTGAAGATAATCGTGTTCGGTTTGAGCGCGGGGATGCGCCACGCCATTTGCCAGTAAATCTCCCTTTGCTTTTCCCAGTCGCGGCGGAAGATGTTGGCGTTGAAAAATTGCTGTCCGACGCCGAGCGCGATGAGCAAAGCGAAAACAGCCGATTGCGTTTTTTGATTTTTGAACAGAATCTCAACCAAGCCGATGATAAAAATTGTTCCGCCAATCATCATTGAGACCATGAAGCGGTCATAAGAAGATTGCAAGGTCAGTGGAAGTCCGGCGGCGAGGGAGGGTAGGCGTCCGAGTAGGATTCCGATGACGCCGATAACGAGGTAATTAGTAATTGGTAATTGGGGATTGGAAACTTGAAACTTGAAACCTAAAACCTGAAACTGGATAAAAACAAACGAGAGCGCAACCAGCCCCAAAGTTAAGAGCGAAGCGGGCGCGGGGAGGGAGGCAAACGTCAGCGGGAGGATTTGAATCCAGATGTAGAATCCCACCTTCGCCAGAGTATCCAGCGCTTCTTGTAAAAAATATAAAACAGTGGGAGATTGAGTCGCGGTGACTTCGTAAGAGTGATACGCTCCAAATTTATAATAGTAAATCAGCCACGCGGCGTTGAGCGCCCAAACGAGAAGATGGGGGAGCCATGTTTTGAGGGTTTTGAGAAAATTTCTCCGAAAGAAAGAAAGAAGAAAGAGAAAGCGCAGACCTTCCAAACCAAAAAAATATTCGGTGGGGAAGACGCCGCAGATTTGCAGAAGCAACGCGATGACGACGTGCGCTGTTTGGCGAGTTTGCAGCGCTTTGAAGGTGAAGCCAAACGAGAGGATGTAAAAAATAAACGGGATAAGTTCTTGGTTGATGTGCGTGAACGCCACCCAATGCTGGCTGTAGCCCGGAAAGACGAGGATGAGGAGCGCGCCGATTAATGCGCGACGCTCATCTTGCCAAATTTGTTTAAACGTCCACCACGCGCTTGCGCCGACGAGAAAGCGAACGATAAGCGCGAAAATTTGCCACGCCAGCGGAGTCGGCGGGACGAGGCTTGTGGTGAAATAAAAAACGGGAGCGAGAAAGGGGCGAAAGGGCGCGAAGGCGGGGATGAATTCGCGGGGACCGAGAAAGCGCGCAATCCAGACGAAAGGGAGGTCGTCCCAGTAAAAACCGGTGAAGGGCAGGAGTAATCCGTAGGCGAGGAGGGTGAGGAGAGCGAGAGGGAAATGCGGAATGCGGAATGCGGAATGATGAATGCGGGTTGCGGGTTGCGGGTTGCGTAGTTTTTGGAGAAAATTCATAAGAGTAAAACGCGGAATGCGGAATGAAAAATTATTCTTCATTCCGCATTCTTCATTCCGCATTTCTTACCTGCTGACCGCGAAAATATTAATGGCTTGTTGTTTGCCTTTGAATAACGCCGTGCCTAAATCTTCGAGCGCGTAAGAATCGGTTAAGCCTTGTCGCGTGAATTTGTCAATTAATAGCGGGCGCAGGACGACTTTGGTGTGAGTCTCGATGCGCGAGGCGAGGTTGACCGTGTCGCCGATGCAAGTGTAAATGGCGCGGCTTTGCGTGCCGGTGTAGCCCGCAATCATTTGCCCCGAAGCGATTCCAATGCCGATGTGGATTTGCGTTTTGTTAAGCGCGGCTTGTTTGGCGTTGAATACTTTGAGCTGGTCAAGCATGTCCAGCGCGGCGCGCACGGCGTATTCGCGGTGTTCTTCAAAAAACATCGGCGCGCCAAAGACCGCCATCACGCCGTCGCCAATCATTTGATTGACCGAGCCTTTGTTGTTGTTGATGGCTTCAAACATCATGCCAAAATATTCATTGAGCAGGGCGATGGTTTCAGACGGGTCTTGCGTTTCGGCGATGGAGGTGAACGAGCGAATGTCCGCAAATAAAATGGAGGCGGTGACATGCTTGCCGCCGAGCGAAAAGCCCGTGCGGAGCAATTCTTCCGCGACTTCGGGCGTGGCGAAGGTTCTAAACAATTTGCGTTGTTCGTCGCGCAGACGTTTTTTTTCAAGGCTGGCGTTGACGCGCGCGCGCAACATAATCGGGTTGACGGGTTTGGTTAAATAATCTTCCGCGCCGAGTTCCACGCATTTCACCACCGCGTCCTGTTCTTCCATCGCGGAGGTCATAATAATAGGAATTTGCCGCAATGCCACGTCGTTTAAGCAAGCCTCCAGCACTTGAAAGCCGTCCATCTCGGGCATTTCAATATCCAGCAAAATTAGGTCGTGGTTTTGCGTGCGGATTTTTTCCAAACCTTCTTTGCCGTCGTTGGCGGTCTCGACGGTATGCCCTTGTAATTCAAGCAGACGCGAAAGTTGCATTCGGTTAATGTGATTGTCGTCAATGACGAGCAGACGGGCGGGCGATGATGCGTCCATATAATTTCCTTTTTATTTCAGCGACTTTAATTGAGATTCAGCTTGCCGATAGGCTACTTCGATTTTTTCCACTTTATCGCCGACTTCAAGATTGTTTGCGCGCGCGAGGTTTTCAAGCTCTTTGGCGAGCGCGGCGAGTTCCAGCGCGCCGAAGGTGGCGGCGTTGGATTTCATGGAATGCGCGGCGCGACGGAAAATTTCGACGTCTTGGCTGGTCAACGCGGAACGCATTTGCGCGATGAGCGTTGGCGCGTCGTTGAAGAAAGCGTCTAGCAATTCGCCGATGAAATCCGTTCCCATTGATTCTTTGAGCGCGTTAAAGGTGTTGAGGTCAATGTGGGACATCTGCGTTTACTCCTAAACTTGTATTTTTATTTGAGTTTTTTGCTTTCAATAAAGATTCCACCAGCTCGTTGGTGCGGATGGGTTTGGTGATGTAATCGTCCATGCCTGCGGCGAGGCACATTTCCCTGTCGCCTTGCATGGCGTTGGCGGTCATGGCGATAATGTGCGGTTGTTCCCGAAGCTCCTTCAGGTCGCGGATGCGGCGCGTGGCTTCCAGCCCGTCCATTTCGGGCATTTGCACGTCCATCAAGATTACGTCGTAAGGCGCGCGTTCCAAAGCGCTGAGCGTTTCGACGCCGTTTGCCGCGACGGCGGCGCGGTAGCCCATTTGCTCCAAAAGCCTTAAGGCGAGTTTTTGATTGACGAAATTATCCTCCGCCAGCAAAATTCGCAGGGGATGGCGGCTTGCCATTTCGGAATCAAGCGTGGATGCGGAGCGAACGGTTGGCGCGACAGTTTGCTTTTTATCGAAGATCCGAATGAGCGCGTCGAAGAGGATGGTTTGTTTGAGCGGCTTGGCGAGGTAGGCGTCGAAGAGGTCTTTATCCGCTTCGATATCCTTGAGCCTGACGGAAGAGAAGAGGATAATCGGCGCGTTAGGGAAGCGCTGGCGAATTTCGCGCGCGAGAGTCGCGCCGTCCATCGCGGGCATGTACATATCCAAAACAAACAGGTCGAATTTTTCGCCGCGTTCGATTTTTTTCAGCGCCTCGCGGGGATATTCGGTATCCTCCGCGCGCATACCCCATTTTTCGGTTTGCAATTTGAGGATGCGACGGTTGGTGTCGTTATCGTCCACAATTAAAAGGCTTTTGCCTTGCAACGCTTCTAAGTTGCGCGGTTCTGTGACGGGTTCAACGGTAGCCGTTTCGCATGAAATCGTGAAATAGAAAGCGGAGCCTTTTCCCGCAACGCCTTCGCTTTCGACCCAAATTTCGCCGCCCATTAATTCCGCCAGACGTTTGCTGATGACGAGGCCCAAGCCCGTGCCGCCGTATTTGCGCGTGGTGGACGCGTCCACTTGCGAGAAAGACGCAAACAGACGGTTCATGCGATCTTGCGGAATGCCGATGCCGGTGTCGCGCACGGAGAAGCGGAGATGGGTAGACAGGGGAACAGGTGAACTCGTCGATAGGTTTGCGCTTCCTTGTTTTCCTGTTTTCTTGTCCACGCTGACCGTTACCACCACTTCGCCTCGCTCCGTGAATTTAATGGCGTTGCTGAGAATATTCAATAAAATCTGGCGGATGCGCGTGACGTCGCCGTAAACCGATTTGGGGACGTCTTCTTCGACGATGCAGGCGAGGTCAATATGATGCGGCGCGGCGCGCGTGACAACGAGGTCAAGCGCGCTTTCGACGCATTCGCGCACCGCGAAAGATTGATATTCTAACTCCATTTTTTCCGATTCAATTTTGCTAAAGTCAAGGATGTCGTTGATGATGGTTAGCAGGGTTTCGCCGCTGTTGCGAATCACTTCGGCGAAGTCGCGCTGTTCGTTGGTCATGTCGGTTTCCAGCAAAAGCCCCGTCATGCCGATAATGCCGTTCATGGGAGTTCGGATTTCGTGGCTCATTGTGGCAAGGAAGGAACTTTTGGCTTTGGTGGCGCCTTCGGCTTCCTGTTTGGCGCGCCCTAGCTCGCTGAACAAACGCGCATTCTCGACGGCGATGGCGGCTTGCTGAACAAAGAGACTCAACTTGCGGGAGTCCGCCTCTGTAAAGCGGCGCTCGGGGTTTGTGTCCGCGATGCTGATCGCGCCAACCAAGCGCCCGCTGACCAATAACGGCGCGGCTAACGCGGCGTGAAGCATATCCGTTTGATATTGCGGGGATTGTCCCTCCCAAGTCGCATAATCTTCAATGATGATCGGCTCTAGCGTTTGCGCGACGCGCCCCATGGCGCCTTCGCCCAACGCCATGCGTTTGCCGACGTAATCCCATTCTTTTCGCTGGGAGTTGTAACTAACGACGATTTGCAAATCTTTTTGTTCGGCGTCGTAAATGGCAAATTCTCCGCCGCTGGCATGTAACAAGGCAACGGCGCGTTGCACCACGTCTTGAAGCAATTTAGAGATTTCCAACTCGACGGAAAGTTCCGCGATGGTGACGCGCAACGCTTCCATGAAGGCGTTTTGCTGGAGTAAATTTTCTTCCGCGCGCGCGCGCTCTACGACTTCCAGTTGTAGCGCGGCGGTGCGTTCTTTAACCTGTCCCTCTAGGTCTTCGTAGAAGGCGCTCAGTTGCGCCGTCATTTGATTGAACGCGCGCGCCAAAACGCCGACCTCGTCGCTGGTCAATACGGGAGCGGTTTGGTTTAGGTCGCCCCCGGCGACTCGGGCGGCGGCGGCGGCGATGGCGACGATGGGGGTTGCGATTTGACGCGCTATAAGATACGACGCGAATGCCAGCGCAAGCGTGGACGCGAAACCGACCAATAGAATGTTCAGCGCCAGTTGTTGAGCGGGGGCAAACGCTTCTTCTTGACTGATTTCGGCGAACAGCGCCGCTTCTTTATCGTCCATCCAATGATAGACCCCAATCACGGGAACGCCCGCGTAGTTGACGTATAACCCTGAACCGTCCTGTTTTTGTAACGCGGCGTCAATGCCTTCCGAGTGCGCGCCGTTTTGGAAAGCTTGTTTGTTGAACAGGGCTTCCGCCGAAATGAACGTATGGGAAGAGTCAATTAAATACGACTCGCCCGTTGCGCCCAACCCGCTGCGTTCTTGAATGAGACGGTCAATGCGCGCCAAATCGAGATGCGTCGCCAAAACCCCAATGCGGCGCTTGCCGTCGTCGAACAAGGGGGTTGCAATCGTGACGGCTGGTTTGCCCGTTTCGGGCGCGGTGTAAATATCTTCCATCAATTTGGTCTGACCGATCAGGAAGTAAGGCATATCTGCGTGAGTTTGCCCCTCGTGGTTTTGATCGGTTGAAATGACGACCTTGCCGTTTAGGTCGAGAATAAAAAACTCGGTTGAGTCGGATGCGCTGGTTACTAAAAACTTGAACGTCTCGTACAGGTCGTCATGGGCGACTTGGCGTTGCGCGGCGGACGCGGTTGGGTCAATTAATATTCCCGCTTGCTTGCGCACGGCGGACAACCAGGCGACAAAATTGAGATGATGGCGCTGGTCGTCCGTCCAGCGATTGAGCTCGTCTTCTTTGAGCGTCGCCACCGTTTCAAGGCGGTCAAATACGGATTGTTTGAGAGATTCGCGCGCGCGTAAAAAGGCGGCGTATCCTACCGCGCTTACCGTGATTACCGATAAAAGCAGGAAGAAGCCCACCAAACGCGCGATTAGACTCTTTTTCCAAAACATTCCGTTAGAGCTCCGTTTTAGTCAATAATTAGTAATCAGTATTCAGTATTCAGTGTTCAGTAATCAGTCAGATTGTCAATTTAACTGCTTACCAATTACTGACTCCACTGCAAAAAGGTCTTTTTACCGCAAACGACTTTGATTTTCTTTCGTGTCTTTCGTGACTTTCGTGGTTCAAACAGGTTTTTGCAGTAGAGTCATTACTGATAACCGATAACTAAGGAAATTGCCCAAGCGATTTGAAATCAAACTGACTGGCGGCGGTCGCGTAATCCGTCCCATTGTAATATTGCTTAGAAATTTTCGCCAAAGTTCCGTCGTCCAGCGCTTGTTTTATGATCTCGGAAACTTTGATCGAAAGATTCATCGAATTGGCGCTGTCTTTTTTATCCGTTGCCATCGCCGAATAGGAAAAGAAAGCGGGCTCGCTCAATTGCTTGACGGACAAGCCGTTTTTGATAGATTGCAAGCCAGTCTCTTGATCGGTTACGACTCCGTCTAGTATAACGCCATCGCCTTTAGAGAGGTCTTGCAATGCGGATAAGTCGTCGTTGTAGCCGATGATTTTGGCGTTTTTAACCGCAAAATTAACCGTAGCCCCGGGCATGACCAGCGTCCCTTTGAGGTAGTCTTCGTTGACGCAACCGGCGCAGGTGCCCACGCGCTTGCCCGAAAGGTCGCTGGGCTTTGCAAAAGAGACGTTATCTTTATGCACGAAGATTACGTTGAAGCCGGCGGCGTAGGGTTGCGTGAAATATAAAACCTTCAACCTTTCGGGGGTAATTACCATAGAACCGGAACTAAGGTCCCAGCGCCCCGCCCAACTGCCGCTGATAATCTCGCCCCATTGCGGGGTGACGAAGCAGGCTTCGACGCCAAGTCGTTTGGCGACTTCCATGGCGGACGCGACGTCGTAACCGTCAAATTCAGCGGCGGTGTATTCGTTTTCAGCGCATTTGGTGTTTGCCGCGCGCTTTGCCCCGGCAATGCGTTCCGATTGCGGCGGGTAGGCGGGGTCGGTGGCGACGACGATAGTTCCGCGCGCCAGTATTTTTACCAGCAAATCGTTGGCGGGCGCTTGCGTTTTGGTGGCGGCGCTTCCTCCGCCGCAGCTGGTTAGCGCGATGGATAGAACGGTCAAATAAAGAATGGCGACTTTAGTTAGTTTGTTCGCGAGCATTAGTTTCTCCTTTTTTTGCAATTTCTCTACCGTACATTTCAAAATGGGACGCGGACGCGAAGCGCGCCGAGAACGCAGATTTTTAATTGTTTTTTCCGCGCTCGAAGCGTCTGCGCTCGTCTGCGTCCTATACGAATTTTGTACGGTAGTGAATTTGCGATAACGCAACGGCTGGTTATGGAAGTTGCCCAAGCGACTTGACGGTGAAGCGGCTGGCGATGTTCGCGTAATCTATACCGTAATATTTTTGCGAGAGTTTCGCCAACGTTTTGTCGGCGTGCATTTGTTTGATAATTTCGGAAACTTTTGCGGCAAGACTCAGCGAATCGTAATTGCTTTTCTGATCCGTCGCCATTGCCAAATATTCAAAGAAGACAGGGTCGCCTAATTGTTTGAGGGGCATGCCGTCTTTAATGGCTTGCAAGCCGGTCGGTTGCGAGGTTAACGCGCCGTCTAACACTGCGCCGTCGCCTTTGGATAAGGCTTCCAGCGCGGGAACGTCGACGTCGTAACCCATGATTTTAGCGTTTTTAATTGTAAAATCAATTTTTGTGCCGGGAATGACGAGCGTGCCTTTGAGATATTCTTCGTAAGTGCAACCGGTGCATACTCCAATGCGCTTACCCGAAAGGTCGCTTGGCTGTGAAAAAGAGACGTTGTCTTTATGCACAAACATTGTGGCGGGCGTGGCGTAATAGGGCTGCGTGAAATATAAGGAACTCAATCTATCAGGGGTAAGCGCCATAGAACCGGCGCTGATATCCCAACGCCCGTCCCAGTTGCCGACAATAAGTTGACTCCATGCGGGGGTCACAAAACAGGCTTCCACGCCCAAGCGCTTGGCGACTTCCGTTGCGGCGGCGGCGTCGAAGCCGGTGAATTCGGCGGCGGTGTATTCGTTGGGCGCGCATTTGGTGTTTGCCGCGCGAGTCGCCCCCGCGATAAGTTCCGATTGCGGCGGGTAGGCGGGGTCGGTGGCGACGACGAGGGTTCCGCGCGCCAGTATCTTCTCCAGCAAATCGTTTTTGGCGGGCGCTTGTGTTTTTGTAGAAGCGCCGCCGCAACTGGTTAACGCGACGGATAGAACGGTCAGAAAAACAACGGCTTTTGTAAATTTGTTTGCAAACATTATTTTTTCTCCTTTTGTGGGTTGGCGTTTTGCAAAGCATACACCAATTCTTCCACGCGAATCGGTTTTGCAATGTAATCGTCCATGCCGGCGGCGAGACACATTTCTTTGTCGCCTTGCATGGCGTTGGCGGTCATGGCGATGATGCGCGGTTGCGCGACGGTTTTCAATTGGCGAATTTGGCGCGTCGCTTCGAGTCCGTCCATTTCGGGCATTTGCACGTCCATCAAAACGACGTCGTAAGTTTGGCTCTCGACGGATTCAATCGCTTCCAATCCGTTCTTCGCAATGTCGGCTTCGTAGCCCATTTGCTGTAATAAGCGCAAGGCGAGTTTTTGGTTGACAAGGTTATCTTCGGCGAGGAGAATTTTGAGCGGATGCCGCGCACCCATTTCGGGGTCGAGTTTGACGCGCTCCGTTGCGGGTTTTTCGGTTTTTGTTCCCGCGAAGAGTCCCGCCAGCGCGTCGAATAGCTGGGATTGTTTAATCGGTTTGGCGAGATACGCCGCAAAGAGATGTTCGTCGTCTTCCGCGTCGCGTTGACCGATGGAACTGAACAACACCAAAGGCAGGCTGGCGACTTTTTGATGAATGCGCTTTGCCAATTCGAGTCCGTCCATCTCAGGCATGTGCATATCGAGAATGGCAATATCAAACGTCTCGCCGCTTTCAATCCATTGCAAGGCTTGTTTGGGAAATTCCGTGTCGCGCGCAGTCATGCCCCATTTGGCGGTTTGCAAGTTAAGAATTTGCCGATTAGTCGCGTTGTCGTCTACGATGAGGATGCGCTTGCCTTGCAGTTTGAGTTGCAACTCCGCCAAATCTTGATGCGCGGCGGGCAGTTCCGCGACGGGGACGTTGATGGTGAATATGAAGGTCGTTCCCTTGCCGACGCCCGCGCTTTCCACCCACATCGTCCCGCCCATTAATTCCGCGAGACGTTTGCTAATGGCAAGCCCCAAGCCCGTGCCGCCGTATTTGCGCGTGGTGGACGAATCCGCCTGCGTGAAAGATTGAAAGATGCGGCTGATGGTTTCTTTGGAAAGCCCAATGCCCGTGTCGCGCAGGGAAAAGTGAACAGTATGCAGTGATCGGTAATCAGTCAAGCCGTTATTCACTGATGACTGTTTACTGCTTACTGATAACACGATTTCGCCTTTCTCCGTAAACTTAACCGCGTTGCTCAACAAGTTGAGGATAATTTGACGCAAGCGCATCGCGTCGCCTTTGACGGCGGGCGGAACGCTGTCTTCAAAAATATAAGCGACGTCGATATGTTTTTCGGCGGCGCGCGCGGAGATTAAGTCCAACGCCGATTCAACGCAATCGCGCAAATCGAAGGATTGCGCTTCGATTTCCATGTGACCCGCTTCGATTTTGGAAAAATCCAAAATGTCGTTGATGATGCCAAGTAGGGCGTCGCCTGAGTTGCGAATCGTTTCGGCGTAGTCGCGTTGTTCTTCGTTTAGTTGCGTGTCGAGCAGAAGTCCGCTCATGCCGATGACGGCGTGCATCGGCGTACGGATTTCATGACTCATGGTGGCGAGGAAGGCGCTTTTGGCTTCGTTGGCGGTTTCGGCGGCGGCGCGGGCGGCTTGCGTCTCGCGGAAGAGATGCGCGTTTTGCAGAGCCACGCCCACGTTGGCGGCGATGGTGTTGAGTAAGTTTTGGTCGTTGAGGTTAAACACGCCCTCGCGTTCCATGTTTTGGACGCTAATCACGCCGATGGCTTTTCCGCTGACAAAAATCGGCACGCCGAGATAAGACAACGAGTCTTTACCCGTATTGGTCGCGCCAAGTTTTTCGATTTGCGCGTCCACTTCTTGATTGATGATTAAGGGTTGCCCCGTTTGAATAATTTTGCTGGTTAGCCCGTCGCCGTAAGGTATTGAAGGGATTTCTTCGCCGTAGGTATAAGGAAAATTAATGACGGCGGCTTCTTGGTCAAGCACGGCGACATACGCGATGTCGGCTTTGAAGACGGCGTGGATTTGCTCGCCGACGAGTTGAATCAGCGCGTTGATATCCAGCTCTTTTGCCAGTTCTTGCGAGACCGTGTTGACGGTGGCTAATTCCGCCGCGCGTTGTTGGGTCTCGTCGAAAAGTCGCGCGTTTTCGAGGGCGACGCTCATGCTGTTGGCGATGGTTTGCAATAAGCGCACATCCGAAGCGTTATAAGCGTTCTCGCGGTCAAGGTCTTGGATGGAGACGACGCCTTTTGCCTGATCGTCCACCAACAGCGGCACAAATAGCGCCGATTTGGGCATGCCGCCCGTGACGATTGGATTATCGTATTGAATCGTCGCTTGCTCAAAATTTTGGTTGATTAATAAAGACTCGCGAGTATTAATGACATGCAGTCGAATGCCGTAAGGCGCGCGCGGAGTGAAAACGCTGCGGTCGCCTTTTTCGTAAGAGTAGGGCATGGATATTAAATTGCTGACGGGGTCGTAAATGACAAGATCTACAACTTCCGAATGAAACACCTCGCGGATTTTCTCGCACACAAATTCGTAGCTGGCTTGCATATCCAGTTTGGCGGCAAGTCCCTCTTGCACGCTATTAATGACGGCGAGTTCTTGCGCGCGTTGTTTAGTTTCTTTGAGCAGGCGCTGGGTCTCGTCAAAGAGACGCGCGTTTGAAATCGCAAAGGCGGCTTGGGCGCTTAAGGCGGTCATAAATTGAATGTTCTCTTCGGTGAAGAAATTCGTTTTCGCGCTGTCCAACGCAATGACCCCAATGGTTTTGCCGTCGGCTTTCATCGGGACGCCTAACCACGAATGGATGTAACTGTAACTTTCCTCCATCATCTTCCAGTTTGGAGCTTGACTTGTATCGGGAAGCACGTAACTATTTGCGCTTGTCAATACATCGTATAACGTGTTGTCGGGTTGGATGTCGAAAACGGCGTTTTGCGCGATGGATGGGTCTTTTAACCACAGCTCGTATCCGCGCGTTGCCTGCGCGGTTAAACGCGTATCGTCTTCCAATAAAAAGACGGTGGCGCTGTCGTAAGCGATGATTTGACGCGCCAAATCTAACAAGTTGTTGCAGACGGCGTTCAAGTTCAAGTTTTGCGTCAAAGTCAGATTGGCGGAGCGCAGCGTTTCGGCAATATCTTTTGCCGCTTGCGTTTCTTTGAGCAGGAGTTGGGTCTCTTCAAGGAGGCGCGCGTTTTCCAACGCGACGCCCATGCTGTTGGCAAGGGTTTGCAACAGGCTCAAATCAGAATCGGAGAACGCGTTTTCGTGGTCGAGGTTTTGTAGCGAGACGACGCCCCTGACTTCGTTATTGACAATCATCGGAACGAACAAGACGGACTTGGGGGCTTCGCCCGCAATGGCAAGCGGGTGATTGTGCTTTTTCGCCGCCCGCGCGTAATTTTTATTAATCAGAATGGGCTTGCGGGTTTCAAAGATATGTTTCCGAAAACCGACGACTTGCATGGGACTCAACTGAAAACGCTCTTCGCGCTCCTTAACGTAAGGATGATATAAGATTTTTGTGTTTTTGTCGTACACCCCAATCATCACCACCTGCGCGTCAAAGATGGCGCGGATTTTATCGCCAATTAAGTCGTAGACGGCTTGCAAATCCAGATGCGCGGTTAAGCCCGCTTGCACCGAATTGAGGATGGCGAGCTCGTCTTCGCGTTGCGCGAGGCGGCGTTTAAGTGAAAAATACGCGGACGATTGGCTTGCGCGCTTTTTTGTCTTCGGCTGAGCGACGACGGCTGTTTTCTTTTTTGACGATTCTCTTGACGACGATTTTTTGACGACCATGTTCTGCCTGCCATTAATAAATTGAGGTAAATATAACAGTTGGTCTAAACGCGATTTTGCTCAAGCGGTCGGTGAATCGCAAAATGCAACAATAGCGCCTCTAGCCGTTGAGCGAAAACAACGACTAAAGTCGCCTTTATAAACAGGACTTTCGCTCAGTCAGCGTTAGAGAACGCTGACTACGCTAAAATTTTTTTGAGCGTAATCGGCGCTCTCTTGCGCCGATTTTTTAGAAACAAGCGAAAGTCCTGATAAAGTTTTTTCGCGGCGCGCTAATTGTAATAAAAAACGCCCGTTTTACGCCTTCGCATTTCGTTGCAAGCGGGTTGTGTCCTTTTCCTACAAATAGTTTGACGCAATATTAATAGATATTATAGATGATTTTTCAAAAAATCAGGCTGGGCAAGATTGCGTAAAATTCCGTCGCCTTGACCATATCTTCCAACGAGACGCTGTCGCGGACGGTGTGCGCAGTCTCTTCGTCGCCGGGACCAAAGCCGATGGAGGGAATGCCCGCTTTGCCCGCCCAGTAGATTCCATTGGTGGAGAAATTCCATTTGCCGCTTGGCGCTTCGGGCAACCCAATTTGTTTGCGCGCTTCCTGTCCTGCAATCACTAGCGGGTGCGCTTCTTCCAACGCCCAAGCGGGGAAGTATTTGTCAACGGGAAAGACAAAGCCCGTGTAAGAAGGCTCGTCGTAGAAAAGTTCATCCACTTTGACGGAGTCTTTAAACTCGGCGGGAATTAAATCTTCCACTTGCTTTTTAACTTGTTCTTTGGTTTCGCCAAAGGTCATGCGGCGGTCAATATAAATGACGGCTTCGTCGGGAACCGCGTTGAGCGAAGGAGTCTTGACGCGCATATCCGAGACCGTGATTTTGCCATGCCCCAAAAATGGATGGTCGCCCAGCTGCGGCTCAAGGTCGCGGATGCCCGCGATTATCGGCAACAATTTATAAATCGCATTATCGCCGAGATGAGCGCTCGCCGCGTGTGCGGACTTGCCTTTAGCCGTCACTTTCATTTCCAGTCGTCCCTTGTGACCGCGATAGACGTTCATCTTGGTCGGTTCGCCGATGACGACAAAATCAGGTTTGATTTTTGGGTCAACTTCTACAAAGGTGTTCGGCGCAATGCCGTCGCATTCTTCTTCCATGTTGCCGAAGTAATACGCCGTCCACCCGTCCAGCAAACCTAAATCGCGGGCGATTGCCAAGCCGTAAATCATGCCCGGGGTGGAGCCTTTCTCGTCGCAGGCGCCGCGCGCGTAGAGGACGCCGTCTTCGATTTTTCCTTGAAAAGGATCCCATTCCCAAGAATCCGGGTCGCCAATGCCGACGGTGTCTACGTGCGAGTCGTAAACGATGACGCGCTTGCCGGCGCCGATGCGTCCCATGATGTTGCCCATTTTGTCAAAGCGGACTTCGTCAAAGCCGAGTTTTTTCATCTCCTGCGCAATGCGTTCGCCGACGGCTTGCAATTGCGAATTCATCGAAGGGATGGCGCAGATTTCGCGCATGAATTCAATCACGTCCTCGCGCGACGAATGCGCGCGTTTTTGAATTTCTTGAATTTTGGCGTTCATATTTTTATCCTTATGGTTTGCGCCCTCACCCTCTCCCAAAGGGAGAGGGAATTAACTCCCTTCCCCCTTTGGGGGAAGGGCTGGGGATGAGGGAAAATTTTGCGTGATGTGAAAGTGAAAATATCCGGGAATAAAGTAGCTTAGAGAATAATCCAAAACCTTGCCGCTGGCGTCGAATAGCTGTGAACGGAAATGCAACAAAACGTCGCCGCGCTGAATTTCAAGCGCCTTGGCGATTTCCGCTGTTGCGCCGACGGCGCTGACTTCAGCTCGGGAGGATTTTACATTGTCGCCGCGCTCCACCAAAAAGTCCAAAATAGAGCCGCGAAAATTTGCAGGTAAATCGTCAATGTGTAAAACGTCCTCAGGCAAGGAATCGATAAGATAGGCAATGGGTCTGCCGTCCGCGCAGATGACGCGCTGAATGCGCGACAAGCGCGCGCGCGCCGCAACGTTCAATTCGGCGGCAAGGTTTTTATCGGCGCTGATTTGTTCGATGTTCAAGGCGCTCATGGAAACCTCGCGCCCCAAACGCTGCGCCATTGTTTCGAGGCTTTCCAATTTTTCAAGGTTGCCGTCAAACGCTTGCACTTTGCCGACTACATAAGTTCCCGAGCCTTGCCGGCGTCGAATCAAACCTTGCGTTTCAAACATCCGAATAGCTTCGCGCAATGTGGCGCGCGAAACGCCAAGTTGTTTTGCAAGCGCAGGCTCGTTGAGCATCCGCTGCCCCGCAGGCGCGCGCGCAATCAATGTCGCAAGTTCGTTTTGCAAACCCTGAAAAGAAAAATTAGTCATGTCGTCTCAATCGTCCAACACGGAGATAAAATCGAAATTTACGACGTCCACGAGTCCTTTAGCGGTCAGGCGCAACTCGGGAATGACCGGCAAGCTCAGCAAACTTAATTGCATGTTGGGGTTGTTCAAATCGCAACCGCAAGATTTAAATCCCGCCAACACGGTGGCGGCTTTCTTGGCGACCGCCTCCGCGCGTTCGGTGGACATTAAGCCGGCGACGCTCAATTCCACCAGCCCAATGATTTTGCCGTCTTTTACGACAATTTGCCCACCGCCTATTTTTGCCAACTCATTTGTTGCAAGCGCCATACATTCTTCATCCGTGCCGACCACAATCATCTGATGGCTGTCGTGCGCAACGGTTGAGCCAATCGCGCATTTTTCGGTCAATTTAAAACCGCTCACCAAACCAATTTTTATCCCGCCCATGCCGCGATGCCGTTCCACCAACGCAATCTTCGCCAGGTCTCGCTTCAAATCTATGCGGATTTCGCCGTTGTCGGCGACGACTTGTTCTCGAAGATGGCGCGTGGGCGCTTGATTTTCAATGACGCCGATAATGTGCGCGTCAATGCGCGACCCGTTTTTGGCGCGCGCGCGCAGGGTGAAATCCTCCGCTGTGAGCGCTCTCTTCAGCCGCACAGACTTGCGCGCCCATTTGGGATACTTCGCCGCAGGCAACTGGACTTGCCACTCGCCGCCTTCCGCAATGACTTGTCCGCGCGCAACGACGAGATCGGCTTTGAAATTCATCAAGTCTTTGACCAAGACCACGTCGCCCCAACGTCCCGGCGCAAGCATGCCCATCTCTTTAGAAAGCCCAAAATGCTCGGCGGTGTTAATTGTCATCATTTGAATGGCGGTCATGGGGTCGAGTCCCTCTGAAATCGCGTGGCGCAAAACGCGGTCCATGTGTCCCTCTTGCATGAGCGTTCCCGCGTGCGAGTCGTCTGTGCAGAGGATGAAGCGGCGTGAATCCAATTTCTTTTCGGTGATGGCTTTGACCTGCGCCGCGACGTCATGCCAAGCGGAACCGTAGCGCAACATGGCTTTCATGCCCTGACGAACGCGCGCGACGGCGTCTTCCACCCGAATGCCTTCGTGGTCGTCTTCCGCGCCGCCGGCGACATAACCATGAAACGGCAACCCCAAATCAGGCGAGGCGTAATGTCCGCCGATGGTTTTTCCTGCCGCATGCGTCGCCGTCATTTCGTCGAGCAGATTCTTGTCGCTCATGTAAACGCCGGCGAAATTCATCATTTCGCCGAGACCGATGATTCCCTTCCACTTCAGCGCTTCGGCGACTTCTTTGAGACCAATTGACGCGCCGGAAGTTTCAAGACCAGGGGCGGATGGAACGCATGAAGGCATTTGCACCCAAACGTGAATGGGTTGCTTCTGCGCCTCGTCCGCCATCAACTTCACGCCTTTGAGTCCGAAGACGTTCGCAATCTCATGCGGGTCAATGAACAAGCCGGTCGTGCCGCGCACGGCGACGGCGCGCACAAACTCTGTCACCGTGACCATGCCCGACTCGACATGGATATGACCGTCGAGAAGTCCTGGCGCGAGATAGCGTCCTTTCGCTTCGATAACCTTTGTTTTCTTTCCGATAGCGTGTTTTGCGTCAGGACCGACGTAAGCAATATGACCGTCCACAATGGCAATATCTGTCTGCGGAATAATTTCTCCCGATTGGACGCAGACCCACTTGCCTTTGAGAATGACAAGGTCGGCGGGTTTGCGTCCCATGGCGACGTCAACGAGGGCGGATGTAAGTTTAGTGGAAGGGGGCATGGAGTCTCCAAATTGCGTAATTCGTGATGCGTAAATAAGTCGCCTCTCCCTGTGAGAGAAGGTTAGAGCGTTGGCGCGATTATCCTTTCAGCAATCGCATTGAAGCCTTGTTATGTTTTTCAATCAGTTTGCCTTCGTCCACCGTGACCAGTTGACCTGCTTTGACGATAAACTTTCCGCCGACGACGGTGTAATCCACGCGGGTTGGTTGGCAGAAGACGACGGCTGAAACGGGATCATGTTGCGCGCCCGCGTATTCAAGGCGATTCAAGTTAATGGCGAAGAAGTCCGCGCATTTGCCCGCTTCTAAACTGCCAATATCTTTTCTGCCGATGACGTTTGCGCCGCCGCGCGTTCCAAGATACAAGGCTTCGCGGGCGGTCATTAACGCCCTCACCCCTAGCCCCTCTCCCGTAGGGAGAGGGGAACTGGAAAAGCCTGTGATTCCTTCTTTGACGCGGGATAACAACATGGCTTGACGAACCTCCGCCAGCAAATGCGAACCGTCGTTGGAGGCAGAACCGTCCACGCCGAGACCGACGTTCACGCCGGCTTGGCGATACTCTTTGATGGGCGCAATGCCCGAGGCGAGGCGCATATTTGAAGTGGGGCAATGCGCGACGCCGCAGTTGTGTTTAGCGAAGGTTTTTATTTCTTCGTCGTTGAGCCAAACCGCGTGCGCGAACCAAACGTCTTCATCCAACCAGCCGACTTCGCGCATGTAATCCACAGGGCGATGACCGAATTTCTGCAAGCAAAATTGTTCTTCGTCTTCAGTCTCGGCGAGATGCGTATGCAGATGAACGCCGTATTCCCGCGCCAGTTTCGCGGATTGTTTCATCAAGTCCGTCGTCACGGAAAAGGGCGAGCAAGGCGCAATCACGATTTGAGTCATCGCGCCGAGTTTTGCGTCGTGATATTTTTCAATGAGGCGTTGCGAATCTTTGAGGATGTTATCGGCGGTATCCACGACGGAATCGGGGGGCAACCCGCCTTGCGATTCGCCGAGACTCATCGAGCCGCGCGCGGCTTGCAGACGCAGACCAACTTCGCGGGCGGCGCGAATCTCGTCGTCAAGTTTGGAAGCGTTTGGGAAAAGATAGAGATGGTCGGCGGCGGTGGTGCATCCCGAAAGGGCAAGTTCCGCCAGCGCGGTTTGCGTCGAGATAAAAATATCGTCTGGCGTCAGCCGCGCCCAAATTGGATATAAAGTTTTGAGCCAGTTGAAAAGATTCGCGTCCTGCGCGGCGGGAACGGCGCGGGTGAGCGTTTGATAAAAATGATGGTGCGCGTTGACCAGCCCGGGCAAAACAATGTGACCTTTGAGGTCGAGGACTTCATCGGCGGATTGGGGCATGGCGCTCATTGGCGCAACCTTTTCAATCATGCCGTCGCGAATAAAAAGACCACCATCGGGAATTTCTCGTTGGCGGTCATCCATGGCGATTATGTTTGCGTTTTTTACGAGGAGGGTTGACATTCGGGGCGATCAATCATTAGTTGGAATTGGTCGAGTTGTTTGACGGTTTGTAGTGTAGCAAAAAATAGGGAGGACGTCAACAATCACAAACCGATATTCAGATAAAAGTTTGGACAGGCGCGATGTAATTTTTGAAAGCGGTCAAATGGGATGTTGATATGCGATTCATCGCGTCGCAACCTCCCCGTGATAGAATCAGAAGCAGACAGATATGCAACCCTTCGCCGCGCGCGACGGACAGCCTTGAAAAAATCATCGTTATTTCAATTTCCCGCGCAGGATTTCACATAATGGCAAAAACCCGGATTATCACAATAGATTTGAATTTTCAGAATAAGACTCAAGCCGTCGCCTGTTATTTGATTCGACATGGCGACGCGGCGGTCTTAATCGAAAGCGGACCCGGTTCGACGCTTGCCGCGCTTGAAGTTGGTCTGGCAAACGAGGGCTTATCTCCCCGCGACGTCACCCACGTTCTGCTCACGCACATTCACCTTGACCACGCAGGCGCGGCGGGTTGGCTCTCGCGACAGGGCGCGGAAATTTACGTTCATCCCGTTGGCGCGCCGCATTTGATTAATCCCGAAAAACTCATCGCCAGCGCGACGCGCATCTACGGGGATATGATGAATCAACTGTGGGGCGAGTTTTTGCCCGTCGCCGAGAAGCAACTCCGCGTCCCGCAAGACGCGGAAGAGATTGTCATTGGCGCGTTGAAGTTTGTCGCCATCAATACGCCCGGTCACGCCGAACATCATTATTCCTATCTCTTTGAAGATTTATGTTTCAGCGGCGACGTCGGCGGCGTGCGCATTCCCGGCTTTCAATACCTGCGCGCGCCCATGCCGCCGCCCGAATTGCACTTTGGACGCTGGCGCGAAAGCATCACGCGCTTGCGCTCATTAAAATTCGCGCGCATCGCGCCGACGCATTTTGGAATTTTCGACGACGCCGATTGGCAACTTGACGAATTGCAAAAAGATTTGGACGCCACCGAACAATGGCTCGAAGAAATCATGCCCGCCGACCCGTCCATCGCAGACCTGCGCGAAAAATTTTCCGCGTGGATGCAAACGCAAAGCCTCGAGAAAGGTCTCAGCGACGAAGTCGTTCAAGCCTACGCCCTCGCCAACCCCGTCGGCATGAGCGCGGACGGGCTGATGCGCTATTGGAAAAAAGTGAGAATGGCGTAATAAGTTGGCTGACCGATTTGACGCCTCAAGCGGGGTAAAATTAACAGCATGAATGAATTAGTTGAATCCATCCGCGAAAGATATTTGCAAGTATTGGATCAGATCGCAAGCGCGGCTCAAAGCGCGGGACGCGATCCCGCGTCGGTTAAATTAGTCGTGGTGACAAAGACGCAATCCATTGAAACGACGCGGGCGGCGATTGAAGCGGGCGCGCGTATTTTGGGCGAAAATTACCCCGCAGAGGGTGTTATGAAAATTCAATCTTTGCGCGAGTTTTCTGCGGTAGAATGGCACATCATTGGTCGCGTCCAAAGTCGCAAGACGCAACTTGTGGCGGAGAACTTTAACTTTCTACACTCTTTGGATAGTCTGAAATTGGCGCGAAAACTAGACCGATTTTGCGGAGAAGCGGATAAAGTTCTGCCCGTATTGTTGGAGTTCAACGTCGGCGGCGAAGAAAGCAAGTCTGGCTGGTTGGCGGCGGATGAAACGCGCTGGTCGGCTGTGTTGGATGAAATTGCCGTTGCGGTTGTTGCGCCAAATTTGAAAATCTGCGGCTTGATGGCGATGCCCCCGCTTGGCGAAACCGCCGAGTTCTCCCGTCCTTTTTTTCAGAAGTTGAAACGCTTGCAGGAATATCTAAGCGCCCAATTTCCACAAGCTGATTTTTCCGAGCTTTCCATGGGAACCAGCGCCGATTATGAAGTCGCCGTTCAAGAAGGCGCGACGTTTGTGCGAGTTGGCTCCGCGATAGTTGGTCCGCGCCAATATAAAAAGGAGACTTGATGCACTTTGGGATTTTGATTACGTTTGTTCGGGTAATTGCAAATTTTTTTATATGGGTCGTGATCGCGTCGTCCGTTCTTTCTTTTTTTCTCCCGCCGTACAATCCTGTGCGCGAGGCGCTAGACCGAATTGTTGACCCGTTTTTGAATCCGATTCGGCGCGTCGCGCCGATGGTGGGCGCGCTTGATTTTAGTCCGCTGATATTAATCGTCGCGGTTGAGTTTATTTCTCGTCTTTTGATTACTATCCTTTCGATAAATTGAGGTAAACCATGTCCAGAAAATACGAGTTCCATAGCGGTCAGCGCGGCTCGGCTTTAGCCGTGCGCGTCACGCCGCGCGCTAGTCGCAACCAAATCGTCGGTATGTTGAACGACGGCACGATTAAAGTGCATCTTGCCACAGAGCCGACTGACGGCGAAACCAACGTTGAGTTGGTCGGCTTCCTCGCGGAAGTTCTTGGCGTGCCAAAATCGCGCGTTGAAATTGTGGCGGGCGAGCGCGGCAGAGATAAATTGGTCTCTGTGTTGGATATGGACGTCGATACTGCGCACCAGCGCGTCCTCGCGCACATGTCCTAACTCGAACAAGTCGAAAAAAATTCGCCGCGAAGTCGTAAAAAAAAACGCAAAGACGAAGGTTTTCTTTGCGCGCCTCGCCCTAGCTCTTTCCCGCAGAGGATGGCTAGGGCGAGAGTCCATTAAAATCACTCCGCCGTTCCATACAAGCGTTTGTAAATAACGTAAATCTCGTAAATGTTGCGGATGTAATTGCGCGTTTCGTCGAAGCGCGCGGTTTCAAGAAACAGGTCGGGGTCGTCGCCTGAAAGTTGTTTCCATTGTAGCGAATTGCCAGGTCCCGCATTGTACGCGGCAAGCGTCGCGTAAAGGTCGCCGCCAAAGGCGTCTCGATTTTTAGCGAGGTAATGCGCGCCAAACGCGACGCTCACGTCGGGGCGATATAAATCTTTGTCGCTGTAATTCACGGGAACGCCAAGTTGAGAAACAATCTGCGCGCCGGTGGACGGGACGATTTGCATTAATCCGCGCGCGCCCGCGTCGGAAACGACAAAACCTTCAAAGAGACTTTCCTGTCGAATTACGCTGAACGTGAATAAAGGGTCGAGGCGGTTTGTTTTCGAATCGGGAATGACAAGGTCGGAATAATACAGCCCGTAGCGCACGCGGCTAAAATACGGATGCGCCATCATGGATGCGTTATGGTCGTCCAAACCCGCGATTGTCAGCGTTTGACGCGCGGCGAGAATTGCGGAACGATACAATCCCAAGTTTAGCAAATAATTTGAGAGCCGATAACTTCCGACGCCGTCTTTCTTGGTCTCCAATTCTGCGCGCAAGTTTTCAAATTCAAGGCGCGCGTCGGCGAACATGCCGAGATGCCACAGCTCGGTTCCGCGCACGATGCGCGGGTCGGCGGCGAGAGAACCTAAGCCGGTCAAGTCCGTTTCGAGGGGCAGGTTGAAAGTCAGGCGCACCCATGCGTCCGCGTCTTTGCGCTCGGCTTCAAGATTGAATGCGAGGTTCGTTGAAACGGGCGGAGTAAACGGCTTGCGGTCTATCAATAAATCGCGGGCGCGTTCGCTGTAATATCCGCTGGGGTCGCGGTTTTGCGCTTCGCGCCAGGCGTTCAGCGCCGCTTCTTGATTCCCAAGTTTTTTCTGCGTCTTCCCAGTCCATAAATACGCGCGCGCTTTTTCTTCTTTAGAGAGCGATAACGTCAGGCTGCGAGTGAAAGCGTTTAACGCGGCGGCAAAGTCCCCGTTGCGATAGTAAATTACGCCCATCAAAAAAACGGCGGTGGCAGCCTGTCCTGTGCCGGGATATTCGTTGGCGACGCGCGCCCAAATTTGCAAGGCTTTGTCGTATTTTCCGCCGCGCTCGTAACTGCGCGCCGCGCTCATTAAATAATCCGCCGACGTTGTGTTGCTTGGAACCGCCGAGACAAAATCCAAAAGCGTTTGCGCGGCGACGACATACGCGCCTTGATGGTACCACTCGACAAACGCTTTCTCGCCCCAAGCGTCCGCCCAGCGCGGATGCGCGGGATAGTTTTTTGTGAACACGGCGAACTCATCCACTGCGGCGTTATAATCGCCGCGCTCGCGCAACGCCAGCGCGCGATAATAATGCGCCGTGCCGTCGTCTTTATTGGCGGAAAGATAACGGTCAAACGACGCAATCGCCGGGTTGTATTGCCCCGCAAAGTAATCGACAATGCCGCGATCCAATTCGCTCACGCTCACGCCGGCGTCTAAGAGAGCGACGAGGCTCAGATAGGCGTAATTGGAGAGCGGATAATTTTCCACCGCCAAGCGAAATTTTCCAAACGCTTCGTCGTTCTTGCCCAGCGTTTGATCGGCGAGTCCCGTTTCATACGCGACCTGCGCTTTGACGTAATCGTTCGGCGCGCGCGCGGCGACGCCGTCGTATAACGCCAGCGCGGATTCGTAATTTCCCATTTTGACGTTTGTTGCGGCGACTTTTAAATCGAGCGGAATGTCGTCGCCGAGGGACGGGGCTTGGATGGCGGCTGTGTAAGCGGACAAGGCGGCGGCGTAATTTTGCGCGTTATAAAGCGCGTCGCCGCGCAACTCTTGAACGTAAGCGTCCAAATAATTCGGGCGCAACGTCAGATACGTTTGCCAGGCGTCTGCGGCGGCTTGATAATTTTCCAAACGATAATTTGCGAAGCCTTGAATAAAGTAAGCCTGCCCAAGACGTTCGGATTGCGGATATTCCGCGATTAACGCTTGCAACGCGGAGAGCGTTTCCGCGTAACGCTCGGTCGCAAAATAAACGCGCGCTTCGCCCCATTTTGCCGCCGCCTGCGCGGATGGGTCGGGCGAGGTTTGAAACGCGGTTTGATAATTGACGAGCGCGTTTTCGTAGGCGCCGTTGAATAACGCGCGATTTCCTTTATCAATATATGCGAGGGGAATCGGAGTCGGCGCGACGGTTGGGGTGAACGTCGCTACGGGGGTGGGGGAAACGCTTGGGGTTACAGTCCAGCCTGGGGGGAGGGTGGGAAGATCGGGGAGGATAGAACATGCCGCGATTGCAACGGCAACCAAAAGTCCAAGAAAGGGGCGGGCGGATTTCATCTCGTTTTTATACTGGCAAAAGATAGAGAAGTCAAGCAAGTTGTAACCGCGTCGTATGTGATATATAATCGCGGGGCGCGCAAAATGTCGCGCGGCTGGACGTTCTCTAACGTCCGCAGTCAATTTCAAAAGGTAAAAATTATGCGAACTGTATTTTGGGAAAACAACGAACTAAAGATGATTGACCAGCGCATTCTGCCCGCGCGTTTTGAAGTAGTCGCATATCGCGGACATCAAGAGGTTGCGCGCGCAATCACGGACATGGTTGTGCGCGGCGCGCCCGCGATTGGCGCCGCCGCCGCCTTTGGGCTGGCGTTGGCGGGATATGAATCCGCTTCTTCTTCGCCCTCGGCGTTGGTTGCCGACCTCGAGTCTGCCGCGTCCACGCTGAAAGCGGCGCGTCCGACGGCGGTGAATCTAGCTTGGGCGGTGGATCGAGTGATGCGCGAAATAGAAAAGATGAAAGATGAAAGCAGCGCCGATGAATTGCGCCAGTTGGTTTTGGATAAAGCGCAAAGGCTTGCGGATGAAGACGTTGAAATCAACAAACGCATGGCGGAGCATGGCGCGGCATTGATTGACGACGGCGACACAATCATCCATCACTGCAACACGGGCGCGCTTGCCACAGTGGATTGGGGCACTGCGCTCGGCGTTATCCGCACGGCGCACGAGCAAGGCAAAAAGATTCACGTTCTGGTGGATGAGACTCGTCCGCGTTTGCAGGGCGCGCGCCTGACCGCTTGGGAGTTGGAACAATATGGCATCCCGTATGAAATTATTAGCGATAATATGTCGGGATATTTTTTGAAGACTGGGCAAGCGCAAAAAGTTTTCTTCGGCGCGGATCGCGTCGCCGCGAACGGCGACGTGGCGAATAAAATCGGAACGTACATGCTCGCGCTCGCCGCGCACGATAACGGCGTCCCCGCTTATGCCGTTGTGCCGACCTCGACGATTGACTTATCCCTCGCGCACGGCGATTTAATTCCCATTGAAGAACGCAATCCCAACGAAGTTTTGGGCATTCAATTTCAAGGCGAACCCGTCGCGCCGAAGAACGCCAAAGCGCGCAATCCTGCGTTTGACGTCACGCCGCAGCGGTTAATCAAAGGGATTGTTACGGAGAACGGAGTGGCGTATCCGCCGTTTGAGATTAGTTTGAAAGACATGGTTAAGTAGCGAGCACGAGCGCGCCCGCGCGTTTCAATTCCCGTTGTTTTGAAGCGCGGGGGCGAGCAACTCGATGATGCGATTCGTCCGCGCGGCGCGCTCATTTTTTTGCAAGTGATAGTGCGTGTCGTAAAAAATTTTTTTGGGATAGAAAAAATCAAGGGGAGTTCCAAGTATCGGGATTTCAAGGCTTGTCGTCAACAGGCGATAAAAAGCGAAAAATTCTTTCTTTTGAGATTGAGCGTCGTCTTCGATGGGTATGCCCGGAAACATGAAAAAGACGCGAGCGTTGGCGGCGTTAGCCGACTGATAAAACGAATTTAATAAGTCAACCGCCGGATTAGGAAATGTCGTGTTGCGAACGCTGAGGACGTCTCCGGCGATATTTATTTTTCCGGGACGGTTAAGGTGAGCGACCATGTCGCCCCATTCGTTAAAACCTTTTCGGATGTAAACCCGATCTGTTTTTTCGGGTTTGCCCATGGTTCGCAAGAGGTCGCCTTCCGCCGTTTGCAAAATTCCCGTCGCGGCATTGAATGCTTGTTGCGGCGAAACGACGCCCGAAGCGCATTCGGGACAAAATTTAATTGCCATGCCCAAATCCGCCGGAATCCCGTCTAAAGACAAGTCGGAAAAATTTTCATATTCGGGAAAGACGATAACGATATCCCCTTTTTTCAACGCGGGTTGAATTTCATTGAGCATAAACCGCAACCCGACGCCGGCGTGCAAGCCCATATTTATCACCGGCAAGCCAAAGCGTTTTGCGATTTTTTGACCATCCACGCTAAAAGCGACGTTCGAGCCGCCCGCCAAGATTATTCGCGGCGATTTGATGGAATACAGCAGACGATGTTTATCGCGGGCGGCGGCCATATAATTGTTCGCGTCGCGCGGACTTATTTTCACGATTACGGCGACGACGATAACGACCAGGCAACCGAGCGCGAGTAATTTTGACGCAAGTTTAAACATATTGTTTGCCGAATCTAAAATTGAAAATAAATAAAATCTGTCGGCGCGGAATACAGTTTTCCGAAAATCAGGATGCAGACTAGAATCCCAACGTAAAGCGTCCATCTGAAAACAGCGGGCTGCTTTGCCAGCGCAACCCGAAGCGACCCGCGTTCTTGAAAATAATGGACGATTTCCATGACCGCAATCGCGGCAAACGTAATCATTAGTTCGTATTGAGTTGACAATGATTTTATCAACCCGAAAACTTCGGTTTTATTAAACCAGCCGGTAAACACTTTTACGGCAATGTAAGACGCCGCTTCAAGCGAGGGCGCGCGAAAAAATATCCATGCGTAGCCGACCAAAACGAGGACGACGATCCTTTTTAAAAATCGGATTAACCGCGAGGAATGAACGGCGTGGAACTTTTCGGGGATGAGATTCCAAATCTTTTGAAGATGAATCTCCAAGATCAGATACGTCCCGTGCAACGCTCCCCAAATTGCGTAAGTCCAGTTTGCGCCGTGCCATAATCCGCTGACGAGAAAAACAATCAAGAGATTGAGTTGCCAGCGGGCTGGCGAAACGCGATTGCCGCCCAGCGGAATATATAAATAATCTTTGAACCAAGTTGAAAGCGAAATATGCCAGCGTTTCCAAAACTCGGAAATGGAAAGCGCGAGATAAGGTCTTTTGAAATTGGTCATTAACGTAAAGCCCATGACTTGCGCGGCGCCGATGGCGATATCGCTGTACCCTGAAAAGTCGCAGAAAATTTGTATCGCAAAATAAACGGTGGCTAACGCCAATTGCGGACCCGTATAGCTAGCGGGGGCGCCGTAATGAAGAGTAACCAAAGACGCTAATCTATCCGCGATGACGACTTTTTTGAACAAGCCCCAGGTCATTAACTTTAAGCCGTCCGTCACGCGCTGATAATCGAAGGAATGCTCTTCGTGAAATTGATGGAGCATATTTTGCGGGCGCTCGATGGGACCCGCGACCAGTTGCGGATAGAACAACACATACAGCGCGTAAATCCCGAAATGGCGTTCCGTTTTTTGATTTCCGCGAAAGACCTCGATGGTGTAACTCATGGCTTGAAAAGTATGAAACGACAAGCCAATCGGTAAAATAATATTCAAATTTTCAATGGGATAGTTCCAGCTGAGAAAACCCGCCAGCGCGGCGACGTTTGAATTGAGAAAATCGAAGTATTTGAAGAAAGCGAGAAAGCCGATGTTCGCAATTAAACTTAATGTTAAGTACGCTTTTTTCTTTTGGCGGGACGGCGCTTCTTCGATCCATATCCCCGCGAAATAATCTACCACAATGGTCGCGCCGAGAATTAAAATATAAGACGGAACAAACGCCATGTAAAAATAAACGCTTGCTCCAAGCAAAAGTCCCCAACGATATTTATGCGGAAGCAGAAAATATAGTATTGTGACGATTGGAAAAAAAACGGCAAATTGGAAAGAGTTGAATAACATCTGCGAGGGCGCCCTTAGAGACTGTTTCTTAAGTCGTTTTTAACCACAGATGAACGCAGATAAACACGGATGCTTGATAAAAACAGCCTCAAAAACAGCTTAAATCCTTTTTTTTCTACCGTACACAGCAAACCCTAAAGGTCTGCTTGTCCTTCGCAAAAACCCGATTAACGAAAAGACCTTTAGGGTTTCTTTTGCGAAGGAAATGTACGGTAGAGAAATCCTTTTTATCCGTGCGCGAAGCGTCTGGGGTGAATTGCACTTAAGAAACGCTCTCTTAGAAAAACAGAAAACAAGCGACGCGCAAGATTATACAGTCAATTGAACGGAAAATCAGATGAAATTCGCTTATGGCGCGAAGCGACAAAAATATTTCTTCGTCAATTTATAGACAATCCCGCAAGCCCGTGATAAACTCACGGCGTTACAAAATCCAGCGCGCTCTTGCGAGCGCGCCTTTTTCTGCGAGTAAACATGGACATTCTTCTTACTGGCTCTGTCGCTTACGATTATTTGATGACCTTTCCCGGTCTCTTCAAAGAACAAATTTTGCCTGAACGTTTGGCGTCCATCAGTCTTTCGTTTTTGGTGGACGGCATGTCCAAGCAACGCGGCGGGATTGCGCCGAACATCGCGTACACGATGGCGTTGCTTGGCGAAAAGCCGCGCGTGATGGCAACCGTCGGCGAGGACTTTGGCGATTATCGCGCGTGGCTCGATTCAAAAGGCGTGGATACTTCGCTGATGAAAGTCGTGCCCGGCGTTTTCACCGCTTCGTTTTTTGCGACCACCGATAAAGATTCCGCGCAAATCGCGTCTTTTTATCCTGGGGCGATGGGACACTCCGCTTCGCAATCTTTGAAAGAACTCGATCAAAAACCCGACCTTGTGATTGTTTCGCCCAGCGCGCCCGACGCGATGATGAAGTTTCCCGCCGAATGCCGCGAGTTGGGAATCAAATATTTGTACGACCCTAGTCAGCAAGTGCTACGTCTTGAAGGCGAAGAACTCGCGCGGGACATGGAAGGCGCGTACTTTCTGTTTTGCAACGACTACGAGTTTGGATTAATTTCCAAGAAAACGGGCTGGAGTTTGGATCAGATTTTGAATCATGTGAAAGTCTTGGTCATTACGCGCGGCAAAGACGGCGCGGATTTATATGTAGGCGGCGACGCGGTTCACATCCCCACCGTCCCCGAAGAAATGATCGTAGACCCAACGGGAGTCGGCGACGCCTTTCGCGGCGGATTCCTCACGGGATATTCGCACGGCTTCAATTGGAAGTTGTGCGGCGAGATTGGTTCGTTGAGCGCGGTGTATTGTCTCGAACAACGCGGCACGCAGAATCATTCCTACACCAGACAAGATTTTGTCGAGCGTTTCCGCAAGCATTTTGACGACGGCGGGAGGTTAGACGTCTTACTAAGTTAGTAAATTAGTAATTCGTAATTGGTAATTACCATTTACCAATTACCAAATTACCATTCCCCAATTACAGAAATAGGAGTTTCATAAATGAGCAATTACGACATAAAAGATTTGGAACAAGCCGAAGGCGGACGCCGCCGCATTGATTGGGCGGAACGCGAAATGCCCGTCCTTCGTTCAATCCGCGCGCGCTTTAAGAAAGAGAAGCCGCTTAAGGGGTTGCGAATTTCCTGCTGTTTGCATGTGACCACCGAAACCGCAAACCTGATGATTACCCTGCAAGAAGGCGGCGCGGACATTGTCCTCACCGCGTCGAACCCGCTTTCCACGCAGGACGACGTCGCCGCCGCGTTGGTCAGCCAGTACGAGATTCCCGTTTTCGCCATCAAAGGCGAAGACAAAGTCACCTACTTCAAACACATCCGCGCCGCGTTGGAACACAAACCGCACATGACGCAAGACGACGGAGCCGACCTTGTTTCGTCGCTGTTCTTCATCGAGATGGGACGCTTTGAAAAACTTGAGCCTTCTCTTGCAACATGGGCGAAAAGCCTCAGCGACGCCGAACGCAAAGAAATGCTGGCAAACGTCATCGGCGGCACGGAAGAAACCACGACGGGCGTCATCCGCTTGAAGGCGATGGAAGCCGACGGCGTGTTGAAATTCCCCGTTATGGCGGTGAACGACGCGCTAACTAAGCACTTGTTTGATAATCGCTACGGCACGGGACAATCCACTGTGGACGGAATCATCCGCGCCACGAATGTCTTGCTTGCGGGCAAAAACTTCGTCGTCGCCGGCTACGGCTGGTGCGGACGCGGTCTCGCCATGCGCGCGCGCGGCATGGGCGCGCAAGTCATCGTCACCGAAGTTGACCCAATGAAGGCGCTCGAAGCGATCATGGACGGCTATCAAGTTATGCCGATGATTGCCGCTTCAAAAGTCGGCGACATCTTCTGCACTGTGACTGGCGACCTGAACGTGTTAGACAAGAAACATTTTGAAGTGATGAAAGACGGCGCGTTGGTCGCCAACTCGGGTCACTTCAACGTGGAAATCAATATTCCTTCGCTTGCCGCGATGAGCGTGGGCGAACCCAAGCATGTCCGCGAGTTTGTTCACCAATACGCGACCAAAGACGGACGCAAGATTAACATCCTCGGCGAGGGCCGCCTCATCAACCTTGCTTCCGCCGAAGGACATCCCGCTTCCGTGATGGATATGTCCTTTGCGAATCAAGCGCTTGCCGCCGAATACATGGCGAAGAACGCCAAAACGCTGGAGAAGAAAGTCTACTCCGTGCCGATTGATATTGACAACGAAATCGCCCGCCTCAAGCTTGAAGCGATGGGGATTAAGATTGACGTCCTCACGGATGAGCAAACGCATTATTTGAATTCGTGGGAAGAGGGAACGTAGTTCGGTAGTTAGTAAATTGGTAATTGGTAAATTAGGGAAGCCTCGCGGACGCTGTGCGTTCGCGGGGCTGTTTTTTTTATATAAAATTACCGCCGAACCCGTCAAAATTTTTTATAATTGCGATTACAATTCAGCTATGTTTCCAACCGCCGAGAACAGGATGTTTGACTATGCCAGATCGTAATTTAGCTGCGCGACGTTTGTTGGCTGTCACTGAGGAAGAACTTCAGCGCATTGTGCTGGATATTCACGACGGACCCGTTCAAAATCTTTTCGCGGCGTTGAGTCAGCTGACCCTCTTGCAAGGACAACTTGCCGTAATCCCAAGATTACCCGCCGAATGCGTCGCGACTACCAGCCGCGCCATCGGGTTGCTTGAAGTTTCACTGAGCGACATCCGCGACTTAATCGGCGCGTTTCGCGCGCCCGAGTTCGCCAACAGCGGCTTGGATAAAATCGTCGAGGATATCGTCATTCAGCACGAGGCGCTTACGTCTAGCGTGGTTTCGCTGGAAATCAAAAAACCTATTCCCAAAGACGTTTCTTTGTCGGTCAAGATTGTTCTTTGTCGCACTTTGCAGGAAGCCCTCTCAAACGTTCGCCGTCATTCAGGCGTAAATACCGCCGCTGTAAAATTGTGGATGGAAAAAAAACATCTCGTCATAGAGATTACCGACAGCGGGCGCGGCTTTGCGCCTCCGCCTGTGGACGACCCGCAAGTCACAGAACTGCATAAACAAATCGGTCTACGCGGAATGCGCGAGCGCGCCGAACTGGTGGGCGGCAAATTATTTATCGAGAGTCGTTCAGGCAAAGGAACGCTCATTCGCGTGGAGGCGCCAATCCATGGGGAATAAAATCATCCGCATTGTGCTTGCCGACGACCATGCGCTGGTGTTGGAAGGCTTGCGCGCTTTGTTGAGCGCCGAACCCGACCTGCGCGTGGTGGCGACCGCCACCGATGGGGAGCGGTTGCTGGAAGCCATTCGCCGTTTTAAACCAGACGTGGTGGCGCTGGATATTCAGATGCCGTACATGGATGGACTCACCTGTTTGAAGCATATTCGTTCCGAAAAACTAGCGGTGCGCGTTTTGGTCATCAGCGCTTTTGGCGACGTTCAATCCTTGCGCGCGGCTTTGGAAGGCGGCGCGGACGGCTTTGCGCTAAAAACCGATCCGCCGCAATCTACCCTTGCCGCCATTCGACAAGTGGCGGCGGGGCAAATGGTCTTCCCCGACGCCGTCCGCCGCTGGATGACGCGCTCCGCTAACGAACCGAACACGCTCACGGAACGCGAGGAATCCGTCCTTGCGCTGGTGGCTGAGGGCAAAAGCAATCCGCAAATTGGAGTCGCTTTGGGATTGAGCGAAAATACGGTCAAATTTCATCTGCGGAATTTGTTCA
>Ga0315281_10001552_pt1 | contig 34064 bp, 32 predicted proteins | sample YL17G07_0_MG_FD_204540 | JGI IMG/M metagenome (GOLD analysis project Ga0315281, IMG submission 204540) | Sediment microbial communities from Yellowstone Lake, YNP, Wyoming, USA - YL17G07_0 | ecosystem: Environmental > Aquatic > Freshwater > Lake > Sediment | place: USA: Wyoming | collected...
CACGAAGCACTCGTCTTCCCAAAGACAGAGAGCTTGCTCGATCCGGTCGATCGGATGAGATTTCATCAGTTCTTCTCCTGTCAAAGGGCAAAAATTGCTTTGTTGCGTTACCCTAGCCCATTTTTACCTTCTCGTCAACCCCTTGCCTTGGGCCTTCGTATTGGCTATGCTATGCTCCATTCATGCCGGGATGGCGAAATTGGTAGACGCACAGGACTCAAAATCCTGCGAGCGCAAGCTTGTGAGGGTTCAAGTCCCTCTCCCGGCACCACGTTAATAACAACAACGGAATTGGTAGACGCATCCGCCTAAGGCGGACGGCCGCAAGGTCATGAGGGTTCGACCCCCTCCCCGCCCACCATCAGTATTTTATCAATGGGATACGACCATGCTCCATAATCGACGGACCAAAACCTGGTCAGGATTTATTAAATCAATCATCACCCGCTGATCGTTAGGGCGAGTTTTTTTGAGTTCAAACTGCCGCCCTAACGGGCGTTTTTTAATTTACAAATTCCTTCGATATGACCCAACTCACCGACGACTCATTCAAAAAAATAATCATAGCACTCGCACTTTATCTAACTTCGCTGTTCGCAGCCAACACGCTGGGGCTAAAAATCATGCCTTTCATTTTTGGTTCGCACCTTTCAGTAGGAGTTTTCTCGTTCCCGATCGTCTTTCTCATGACCGACGTCATCGGGGAAACCTACGGCAAACACATTGCCAAACTGTTTGTCCTGGCGGGGTTTGTCAGCACGGCGTTATTCATCCTATACTCGATCATTTCTCTCGCCGCGCCGTGGTCTGCCGATGGCCAGTGGGCCAAGGCGGGATATGAACAAATTTTTGGCATTTCGATACGTATCGCAATCGCCTCGCTTGCCGCATTCTTGATCGCCGAATACCAAGACGTATTTGCGTTCTTCTTTTTCAGGAATAAACTGGGCCAGGGACGTTTCTGGCTGAACTCCAACCTCTCCAACCTTTGGTCGCAATTGCTGGATACCGTCATATTCATGACCATCGCTTTTGCAGGAGTTTATCCGCTGCGAACGCTCATCAGCATCATGATCACCTGGTGGCTCTATAAAGTCGTCATGGGCATGCTCTACACTCCCCTCTCTTACTTGGGGCTGCGGTTGCTCAGTCAAAACAGCGAGATGAAAAATTCATGACATGCAAAAATATGATCATCAAACCCATCAAAACACGCGTGTTCAGAGAAGGCGAAGATCTTCTTGCTTTCATCACGCATTATATAAAAAGAATTCCCAATCGTACGGTCATCGTGATTACGTCTAAAATCGTGTCCTTGTCAGAAAAGCGAACGGCCGCCATTACCAGCGCTAAAGCCAAGGAAAATCTTATCCGTGCCGAAAGTGAATTTGCCATGCCGACCAAGTACGTCTGGCTCACCATAAAAGACGGCATGGTCATGGCCTCCGCGGGCATCGACGAGTCGAACGCCGACGGCAAACTCATCCTCCTGCCCAAAGACTGCTTCAAGACTGCCAGCCGGCTCCGCGACAAACTCAAAAAAATATATAAAGTTGCAGACTTGGGAATCTTGATTACGGATAGCCGGACCATCCCGCTCAGGGCCGGCGTTGCCGGCGTGTCCCTGGGCTATGCCGGCTTCAAAGGCATAAAAGACTACCGCGGCACACCGGATATTTTCGGCAGAAAATTCCATTTTTCCAGGACCGACGTTGCCGACAGCCTTTCCGCCGCAGCTGTTCTGGAAATGGGCGAAGGCCGGGAAAAGCAACCCTTGGCCGTCATATCCGGAGCTCCGATAGAGTTTTGTAAAAAGGTCAGACGTGATGAGTTGAAAATCAATGTCCGGGACGACATGTACCGGCCGTTGTTTTCGAATATATCCAACGACCCCTGTAACAAATAAAAAACGCCTGCAAGTCTGCAAGCGCCTAGCCCTGTTGGCCAACTTCGGCGATAAGGGACCATTCTTCGCCTTTGAGTTCCAGAATCACGCCGGCGAGCGGGACCAAGGGCGGGATGGCAATGCCGGTCAGTTCTTTCACGATCTGTTCGATCCTGGGAGACTGGCCCACGGCCAAAACCTCGGCAGTCTGCGGAGCCATCTTCAGCATCATGCAAAAGTCTTGCATAAACTGGACCGGCTCTTTTTCGTCATTCTTCATGGGAAGCAAAACGAGATGCGCCCCGGCTTCGAGACGCGCGCCTTCGATCAGGGCAACCAGCGTCTGGTTGAGACTGAGTTCATTGGAAATGCTCAAATGCGTGAACTTCCGCCCTTTGAGCGCCCGGCCCGCATCCCGCGCCTCATCCATGCCGGCCGGACCGATAATGCCGTTTTGTTCTTCGCCTGCTTTGCGGATTTCAATGAGCATAATGCCTCCTTCATGAATGACTCATACCACGTCTCATTGCTTTTGGCAAGGTATTGACATGCGGCGGGTTTTTATTTCTTACACGCTGGCAATTGGGCTATAATTGGCACGATATTTTTAACGCAATTTTTTATGACAGAACCCATGTCCACGAGCGAACGACCTCTGGCCAATCTAACTCCTGAAGAGCTCAAGCACTTGGCCGAATCGCCGGTAACTTATAATCCCGAAGTCTCAAAGGCCACCATGGGCAAGGGACAAAGCGCGGAAAAAGAACCGGCTAACGTGCTAGTGCTGGATACCGGTAACCCGGCAAAACCGGATCGCGCCCAGGTCAGTACCAAGGAAGAGCAGGACGAAGTTTATCTGCAAACCATAGCTCGCGGCGTGGTCGACCACCACACCATCGATTCCAAAGTGCATCTGGCCGAAGGCCTGGAAGCGAAATGCGCCACCCGCATGGCGGCCGATTATCCCGACGCTGTGCTCAAGATGATGCGAGAACGCGGCACCACCGAAATCAAGGTCCATAACGACAGCGACCTGGATGCCGTAAGCTCCGCTTATCTCGCCACGGCGCTAATCGGACAGAAAGAACACGCACAAGCGACATTACCAACCATCGCGACTGAATTGGGAGAATTCGCCAATCAAGTCGACTTCGGACGTTATCGCGAAAGCGACGCCGAAGCTTACAGCAAAAGCCTGATGGGCCTTTTTGCGGGAATCAAACGTTACATAGACGACAAAATAAAAGAACAGGGCGGCGCTATCTGGGGAGACCAGGTAAAAACCCCGGATGAAAAACGCGCCGAATACGGCAAACTCATGGCCGCCAGCAGCGAAGCATTAATGAAATACTCTTTCGCCCTGCTGAACGCCTGCAACGAATACAAAGCCAAGAACGGTTCCATTGATCTTAAAAACCTGGACCTGTCCGCGCTGCCGATCAAGGACGAAAAACTTTTGTCGGTTATTCAGGAAGGCCTGCCCAAAGTTAAAGAAGAGTTTACGACTTTTAACAGCGAGTTCGCGGCCGCCGAGGCCGGCAAACGCACGATCACGGTCATGGGACCGGACGGAAAACCGCGCGAAGCCGTGCTGTACACGGTTACCGAAACGACCCTGTCGCCCACGACCGTCACGAACATGGCTTATGTCCGCGTGCCCGACAACGCGATTGTCGCCGTCTTCGCAGGACCGGAACGCACCAAGGGCGGCGACATGTACGACATCGGCATGAAAACCGAAAGCACGGACAGATTCAATCTCAGATTCATGGTTGCCCATTTCAACCAGTTGGAAGCCAAAAAGCGAGCCGAAGTCTTTGGCAATCTGGACGCCTTGGCCGCAGGCACCGAACAGCCGACCGAGGCTCAGCAACTATGGCTAAACCGCTGGCGACTTACACCGGCACAGTTGAAGGAAAAATGGACCGCCAAGCGCAAAGGCTACGAAGATTATCACGGCGATCCCACGGTCTGCGTTTCGCAAGGCGACAGTCTTGTAGCCGCCTCGAACACTTCGCTTTTAACTCCCGAGGATTTCAGCGCAGTGCTATCGCAGCTCGGCCAGGAACAAGCGCCATTGCAGCAAGCTGCATAAATTCATTTCGAAGATTCCGAACCCTCCGCCCAGGCGGAGGGTTTTGGTTAGACTATATTTGCTGTACACTATGCGACATGCAAGTTACCAATATCCAGGCCAAAGATGCGACGATTAAACTCGAACCCACAGAACAAGGACTCCGTCGTTTGACGGTCATCGCGAAAGACCCGAAGGCATACATCCACCGCGTGACGTGCGTCACTTTTTATACCGACGAAGTTATTCGCGCTATTTTGGAAGCCAAGGGCGCGGCGTATGTTTGCGACGAAATTGCGCGCGACGAAGATCCGAACTACGTCAAGCCGCATTTGGAATTGGCCGTGACCGCGCATCTGGATCCGAAAAAACTTGCGGGAAAACGGCTGTTGGATTTTGGTTGCGGCGCGGGCGCTTCGACGGTCATTCTGGCACGACTTTTGCCGCAGACGGAGATCGTGGGCGTGGAGTTGGACGATAAGAATCTGCAAGCTGCCAAAGCGCGCATAAAGTTTTACGCTTTGCGTAACGTCACATTGCTCAAATCACCTGCCGGAGACAAATTACCCAAGGACATCGGCTCGTTCGAGTTGGTCATGCTCTCGGCCGTGTATGAGCATTTGCTGCCCAACGAGAGAAAGACGCTGTTGCCCATGCTTTGGTCACACTTAAAAACCGGCGGCGTCATGTTGTTCGACGAAACGCCGTGGCGCTGGTTCCCCGTCGAAACCCACACTACCGGTTTGCCGTTCATCAATTACAAACCCGACTGGTTCGCATTGTGGTGCGCACGCACTTTTTCCAAACGCGTGGATAAAAAAACAACTTGGCAATCCCTGCTCCGTGACGGCATTCGCGGCGGAACCGCTCGCGGCATCATGCGCGACATCGGCGCGCCGGCAGAAATTCTTAAACCGCGGCGATTGGGCATTCGGAACCAGGCAGACTTGTGGATGCGAGGATATGCTGATAAATCGATCGGTTTTTCTGGTCCGCTGAAACGCATCTACGCTTATTTTGCTTCGCTAATCTGCCGTTTGACCGGCATGGCCATCGTGCCCTATTTAACCGTGGCCATAAAAAAATCCATATGAAAATACTCGCGCTTTTAGGTCATGAACAGAATGGTTCTTTTTGCGGAAAACTGCATGACGCTTATGTTGCATCGGCAAAAAAAGCCGGACATGAAATACGCGAAGTCCGTCTGGGTGATTTAAGCTTTGACCCGATCCTGCATCGCGGATACGAAGTCATACAGCCACTCGAGCCAGACCTGATTAAAGTGCAGGAAGACATACGCTGGTGCGAGCATTTAGTTTTAATCGCGCCGACATGGTGGGCGCTTTATCCGGCGTTACTCAAGGGTTTTTTTGACCGCGCCTTCTTGCCCGGCTTCGCGTTTCATTACCATAAAACCGATCCCATGTGGGACAAATTGCTCGCCGGTCGTTCGGCCAGGTACATCACGACCATGGATGCACCGGTCTGGTATTGCCGCTGGCTTAACGGCGATCCCGGAGTCAAAGCAGTGGTGCGCGGGATATTAAAATTCAGCGGATTCAACCCGGTAAAAGTTACGCGCATCGGCCGCGTCAGGCGGTTGACTGATGCCGAAAAAACCAAATGGATCCAAATCGTGGCCACGCTCGGCGCCCAAGGAAAGTGATTCTGACCGAATTCAATTTTAAATAAATGACCGTACGCACGGTCATTTATTATTGGTCTTGTTCAGGATGGCGATTCCCACCGGAATGCCGACCAATGTGCCGAGCGCGAAAATAGGCCACAAGGCCATCATGCCGATCAGGAGTACGGCTTGAAGATATTGGGGAATGAGGTTGGCTTCGGTAAGTTTTACGCTCAAATACGCGCCCAGCGGCCAACATAACATGATTAGCAACAATCCCACAGCCGGACCGCACATGCAGCAAAAACCCAGATACTTCCGATTATGGGGATCGAAACCGCCCTCGGTATAAACCGGCTCACTCTCTGTCGTCAGTCGTTGGCCGCCTGTCGTCTGCGAGCTATTTTCCATATACTTACATTATCAGACAAAACAACAAACATGTAAACGATACGTTTCACAATCGATTCCAGGTTAATTTGTTAAAGGGATTTCTCCACTTCGGTCGAAATGACAAAAGCGGCCATCGTTGATCGTCGTACGTTGTCGAGCTGAGCTCGACGTTGTACCATGTGGCAAGTATGACCAAGTCTCAAGAGTTATCCAAAATATTCTTTGAATTCGCCTACTGGCACGAGATGAACAACGTGCCTTTCAAGCCGCGCGCATATCAGATAGTCAGCGAATCCGTATCGGCGCTTGGCGACGAAGTCGAAGCGACGTGGCGCAAAGGCGGCATCAAGTCGCTGAAAGAACTTCCGGGATTCGGTCAGGCAACTTCGGAAATGGTCGATGAGTTTTTGCGTACCGGGCACGTGAAGGAATACGAGCAGATGAAAAAGAGATTTCCCGTGGACATCTGGGGCTTGTCGCGTATCGAAGGACTGGGACCGAAACACATGCGCGAACTTTACGAAAAATTGAAAGTAAAAAACGTGGATGACCTCAAACACGTTTTAGCGTCAGGAAAAATTCGCAAGCTGCCGCGCTGGGGTGAAAAAAGCGAAGCCAGACTGGCCAAGCAGCTAGAACTCATGCACGAATCTTCCGGCAGACAATTGCTAGGCAATATTTTGCCCGTGGCTGACCAGATTGTGGAGCTTCTGAAGAAAGTTCCGGGTGTGACTCGTTGCACTTACGCGGGATCCATACGTCGCAAACAAGAAACCATCGGTGACATCGATTTGCTCGCCACATCAAAACATCCCGAACGAGTGATGGACGTTTTCGTAAGTCTGCCCATGGTCGAAGCCGTGCATGAACACGGAAAGACGCGCTCGTCGGTGCGGCTCAAAATTGGAATTGATGCTGATCTGCGAGTGGTGCCGGACAATGTTTACGGCGCAACGCTACAATATTTTACAGGCGACAAAAAACACAATGTCATGCTGCGGGAGCTTGCGTTGTCGAAGGGGTTTACGCTTAACGAATACGGGCTTTTTCGGAGAGGGAAATCCCCTAAATCCCCTTTGACAAGGGGACTTTCCGAACACAACTCCCCCTTGATAAAGGGGGCTGGGGGGATTTCCGAATCCGAAGAGTCGATTTACTCAGCTCTTGGCATGGACACGCCGCCGCCGGAGTTGAGGGTTGGGGGCGATGAAATTGAAGCGGCGCGCAAGCATGAATTGCCGAATTTGATTGCTTACGGTTCGGTAAAAGGTGATTTGCAGATCCAAACAGATTGGACTGACGGCGCGGCTTCGATCGAGGACATGGCTAAGGCAGCAAAAGCGCGCGGACTGTCTTACATCGCCATCACGGACCACACCAAATCCCTGGCTTTCATTAATGGTCTGGACGACAGGCGCGTGGCAGAGCAGGGACGCGAGATAGACAAGCTTAATAAAAAACTGTCAGGCTTCACCATCCTCAAAGGAACTGAGTGCGACATCCACAAAGACGGTTCGTTGGATTTGTCGGATGCGACTTTGGCCAAATTGGATTGGGTGGGCGTTTCAGTCCACTCGTCATTCCGCCTGTCGCGCACTGAGCAGACGAAGCGCGTAGTCAAAGCCATTTCCAATCCCAACGTGGACTGTTTGTTCCACCCGACATGCCGCGTCATCGGCAAACGCGAACCCATCGAATGGGATTTTGACGAAATATTGGCGGCGGCAAAAAAACACAACGTGGCTTTGGAAATCGACGCTTTTCCCGATCGTTCGGACCTGCGCGACGTCCTTGTGCGAGATGCGATTCGCGCCGGAGTCAAACTTGTGATTGACACGGATGCGCATCATCCCGACCATTTGGCATATTTGCCTCTGGGTGAAGCTATCGCGAGACGCGGTTGGGCGACAAAAGCCGATGTTTTAAACACACGGGACGTCAAACGGCTGATGGCCTGGCTTGATAAAAAACATTGAATCATATGAGCCCGACGATCGGCATCCTGTTTGCGCTCGGCGCCCTGTTCGGATGGGCGCTGGGCGACTTCTCTATCCAGCGCGCGGTCCGCGCCGTGGGCAACGTGCATGCGCTTTTTTACATCGGTATTTTAGGCGCAGTCGGACTCTTGCCTTTTGTCTGGAACGAAATCGTTCCGACATTTTCGAACACCGGCAATTGGCCGCTTATGGCATTTATTTGCTTGTTGATTTTTTTCACGGCACTCGTCAACTTCCAGACATTGAAACTGGGCAAGCTGTCCGTGGTCATGCCGATAAACGGCATCGAACTGGTCATAGCGCTGCTCTTGGCCGCAGCCGTTGGACGCGAAAGATACGCTCCTCTCATATACGGCTTCATGCTGCTCGTGGCCTTGGGCCTGATCCTGACCAGCGTGATTTCCATCAAAAACCTAAAACGAATGCGGTGGGAAAAAGGCGTGGCCTTTGCCTTTGTCGGGGCCATGGGCTTGGGCGCCAGCGACTACTTCATCGGCCAGTCGAGCAGGGTGTTTTCGCCGCTCTTCACCAACTGGCTCATAGACGCGGCCCTGGCCCTCGGTACTTTCATCATCATCCTAAAACGCTATAAACCTGCCGGCCTGCTCCATGATCTGCAGCGTCATTTCAATATCATAGCCTCACAAAGCCTTCTGGATAACCTGGCCTGGATCAGTTTCGCCTATTCCGCGACTTACATCCCGATCGGCATCGCCTCCGCAGTCAGCGAGGGCTATCTGGCGCTCGGGGCAATGCTCGGCGTCTTGATAAACAAAGAGAGACTGCGTCCGCATCAATATTTGGGCATCGGGATAACGATTTTTGGGGTTTTGGCCTTGAGCCTGCTTACAGCCTCTTGACAAAATCAGAAATACGTTCTAGTATGTGAATACAATTCAAGAAAGACGTATCCAGAGAGCAGAGATGCAAACCACGTAAAGTCCGATGAATCGGACCACGTGGCCAAGGGAACTGGCCCGATGCTCTGCCCGCAACAGGTTGCTCACGCGACACTGTGCGAAATCCAGCCCTAAGCACAGGGCCAAAAGCTCGTGTTGAGGGGAAAGATATAAAGTTTGGGATACGTCGCCGATCAAGGCGTCGTTTTTAATTGCGACGACCTGAAATACAGGCGACGAACTCACTCCCCGACCTCCGCTTTCCCCTCAGAATCGGAGGTTATTTTTATGCCATCGCGTAAATAACCGCCAAACATCTGTTCCGCGGAGGACGGAATGGAGAAGCAAAACGTCGACTTGAATGAGGTGTATTTTGTATTTTGACAACCCAATAGTTGACGGCATGGACAAGCCGTAAATCCGTCAGCCGGATGCGAATCGAAGCGCGCCGAGCCGGGCTCTGAAGTCTTGACTTTTAGCCAAAAAAGTGATAAGACAACCCATCCCAACAGTTGGGATCACCTTCAAAAAGGTTGAAACAGGCCGTCAAGGCCAAACACGGGAGACGGAATGGAAGCAACCGGTATGGAGATCGAGAAGATGGGCTTGAATAAGGGCAAGAAAGTCGCGGCCGCAAACGGCCAGTCGGTCCTGCGCGCACTGGGCATCGTGGGCTACGACGCGATTGAGTCAGTCATCATCGCATCGCTGGCCACCGAAGCTCCGCTGCTGCTCATCGGACCGCATGGCACGACCAAATCCTTGCTGCTCAACTGGCTGGCCGAAGCGCTGTCCCTGGAGCACCGGCATTACAATGCCAGCCAGGTCAACTTTGACGACCTGGTGGGCTTTCCCCTGCCCAATGCCGCGCGCACCGGACTGGAATACCTCCGGACCAAAGGCGCGATCTGGGGCGCGCAATCCGTATTCATCGACGAGATTTCGCGCACCAGGTTGGACATGCAAAACCGGCTCTTCCCCATCATCCACGAGAAAGCGATCCAGGGCATTCCCCTGCCAGATCTGCTTTTCCGCTGGGCGGCCATGAATCCTCCGCACTCGGAGGAAGACGAGGCCAATGATGACGGGAACGGCTGGACATACGCCGGATCCGAACCGTTGGACGTGGCGCTGGCCGACCGCTTTCCGTTCGTGGTCCAGTTGCCGTCGTTCGACAGATTTTCCGACGCGGACAAGATGGCGGTCATTCGCGGCGAACCGGCCAAGGAAAAACCGGGCGCCGGCGACATGCTGCGGCGCCAGATCCAGGCGACCAAACTGGCCAACGCCGAGATCCTCAAGTCCAGCAGTCCGCAAATCGGTTCGTTCGTGCACGCCCTGCTGCCGTTGCTGGAAAAGATCAAGCGCCCCGTTTCACCGCGGCGCGCCCGCATGATCCACGACAACGTGGCTGCCGTAATCGCAGCCGAACAAGTGGCGGGAAGAGTCGACATCGGTGCTGCAGCGTTTCTGGCTTTGGCCAACTCGTTGCCTTGCCCGGCTCATGGGTTGAAGATCGACCAGGCCGAACTGCTGGCCGTGCACCGGCAAGCATGGAAGCTGGCCGAGATTCCTCCCAGCGATCCGCGACGCCTGGTGTTTGCCGAATCTGATCCGGTCAAACGCGTGGCTTTGGGTTTGCAGCTCAGCATTCCTGACCTGGATCTTTCGACCCTGGTCATGGATGCCGTAGCCACGCTCGAACCCGTGGAGCGGATTTGTTTGTCCGCCAACCTCTGGCCCGTGGTCAGTACCACGCGCAATCTCACGGCCACGGCGTTCGAAACCCTGGCCGCTGACTGGCAAGCAATCGAAGACCAGAGCGAGCGCCGTCATTCGGTCTCGAGCGGATCCAAGAGGCACCGGCAGTGGCAGACGCTGGCCGACTGGATCAGCGACCGCCGCAAGAAGACGCTGCGCGACCGCGTGTTTGTTGGTAGCGCCTTGGTGCTGTTTGACCGCGAAATCGACTTTGCCCCCAAGAACCTGGAAAAAGCTTTCAAGCAATTTGCCGAGCTTTTCCCCTGGCAAGAGGAGGCGTAACATGCCGCGACTGCTGCACAACATGTCCAGTAGCTCGCGCTCATCCGTGGGCTACACACCGCAACCGGTATACCGGCGGCCCGATCCGCCGCCCGAACCTCCGCCCACCAGAGCCCAGGGCGCGAAGATCACGGACTCTGAAGTTCTGATCATGCTCGCCCTGAACCCGGACTGGGTTGCTAAGCAGAATGATGAAGAACGATGGCACAGGATGATCTGGAGGAAGTGTTTGCCCGAGATCGAGATCCCCGAACCGGATAAAATCGCACAAGCGTTGTGCGAAAAGTTCGAAGAAGCGATCCGAGCCATCAAGTTCGTGGGCTGTGCGACATTGTTGCGCCTGCCACCGGACAAGAAGACTTCCGATACGAACGTGCTGTCCGATCAGCTGCTGGCCGCGGCCATTCTGTCGAAAAGTTCGGATAAACTATTCGTGGCATCCAAGCGTCCCAACCTGGCGCCCGCGCAATTTGCTCGGCTGCTCAAGACGTTTGACCCGCGGCTCATCGCGGCTTCGCGACTGTTTCCGGCCGGAGACCGGAACAAATGACCGATAACCGAAAAACGGATACGGAGACGCGCGACCGCCCGGCTGAAGACCAGCTCTTGCTGCGCATCATGTCCGTTTTCCCTGCCGGACATTATGCGCTCAACGCTTTCTTCCGCCTGGCAGACATTTGCCTGTCCAAAACCGTGGACACGGCGGCCGTGGAATGCCGTTCCGTGCCGCGACTGCTGCTCAACTCGGACTTCATTACAGCGCACTGCCGCAGCGACGAACACTTGTTCATGCTCGTCATGCACGAGCTGCACCATGTGCTGCTCGGGCATACGCGCCTGTTCCAGCGTTTGACGGAGCTGCACAACATCGCGTTTGATGCTGTCATCAACGCCATCCTGTGCATGCTGTTTCCGGATCCGCTGTACACGTCGTTCTTCACCGGACTGTACAAGCCGGACGTGCTGTCCGACGCGCTTCTGCGTCCGCCCGAAGGCTGGCCGCATAATCCGATCATTCCCAAATCACTGCCGCCCGCCATCCGCCATCTGATTGCCACGCTGTACACGCCGGCTTCCGGGACTTTCAAGGAAGTCTTTGACGCCCTGACCAGCCAGGCAGAATTGCAAAACCTGTTTGGCGGGCAAGGCGCTGACGGAGCAGATGGACAAGGTCAGGATGGCGACGGCCAGGATGGCAAAGGACAGGCCGGCAAAACCGTGCTCTTGGGCGATCATTCGCCCGAAGGCGAGGTGGGACGCGGCGAATCCGCGGCCAACCATCCGGCCATGTTCGGCGCGGTGCGCAAGATCGTAGAAACCTGGCCCATGCCGCCCGATCCCATCCGGGGCCGGAGCATTGGCACGGAGTTGCGCGACATCTTCCTGGAAAGAGTCAAACCGCCGCCCGCCGCGGTCACGGTCCTCAAACGACTGGTGCGGCGCATGGTGGAGGCGGCTCAAACCGGAGCCACGGTCAAGCGCACGCCGCGCTATGACGAGCGCAACGTAGAAACTCCTCTGCCTTCGTGCAAAGACCGGCGCGCCATGGTGTTAGATGCTCTGGGCGGCCAGCCGCTTATCTACCGCGACACGTTGCAGGAACGCCGCATGGTCAAAGCAAAAGGCTTGACCACGGTGTACGTGGACGTGAGCGGCAGCACGAACGGTTACTGGAAGCTGCTGGCAGCCGTTGTGCGGCCTTTCGTGGACAAACGCCAGGTCAGGCTCTTCGCCTTCAGCGAAGTGATCGACGAGATCACGCCCGACAAGCTGGCAAAAGGCAAGTTCCGCACCACCGGCGGCACGGATGCAAAATGCATCTGGGAACATGCGGCCAAAAACGGCTTCCACAAACTGCTGATCGTGACCGACGGTTACGTGGGCGAACCGTCGCAGGAATGGCAGCACAAACTCAAAGAGCAGTCGGTGAAAATCCGCGTGGCGCTGACGCCCGAAGGTTTCATGCCCGATTTGGAAGGCGTGGCCGACGAAATCGTCGAGTTGCCGCTCATTGAGAAATAAACCTCCGCTCCTTTCACTTACCATGAGCCAGCCTTTCGGCTTTCTCATGGTTCTTATTCGGCCGATCAATACCGTCGCAGTTTGAAGCAGGATTTATCGCAGCGAGGACTGTTTGAGCGAAGCGAGTTCCGCAGCAAGAAAATCCTGATTCAAAATGCGACAAAAGACTGGTCTGTCGAAACGGAAAACGGTACGTTCACAAGGAGAAAAGAATGAAACAGTTTGCCGAATGCGTATTGCCCGGACATCCGGACAAGATCTGCGACCGCATTGCCGACGCGTTGGTCGACAGGGCAATCGCCCTGCACGAGGACGCGCTGGTGGGCATCGAAGTGGCCATCCACCGCGACCACGTGTTTGTGGACGGCCGCGTCGCCGCGCCCGGTGCAGAAAGCATGGACGTGGATGCCCTGGTGCGCGAAGTTTTGCGCGAAAGCGGCTTCAACGCCGCGTTTCCGCCAGCACCGGAAAAGGTGACCGTGCTAACGGACCTGTGCCTGGGCGATTTCCGTCCCGAGGAACAACTCATCCGCCGCATTTCTGACGACCAGAACATCGTGACCGGCTTTGCCGAGTTCAATCCCGCGGCCAACCATCTGCCGGCTGCGCACTTCGCTGCGCATGCGATCGCCAAACGGTTCGACGTAGCGCGACGAAATCAGTCCGACCACTTCGGACCTGACGGCAAAGTACTGGTGTGCGTGGAACAGAACCGGCTCACGGGCGTGAGCTTTTCGGTCCACCACCAGGCGGAAGTGGGCACCATCGAGATCATCGAGTTTGCCAAGGCCGTGCTCGCGGCCACAATTCCCGACCTGCAAGGCGTCTGTCTGACCAGTTGGGATGACGGCAAGACCGAAGTCACGGTCAATGGCGCCGGAGACTTTGCCGTGGGCGGACCCGAAGGCGACAACGGACTGTCCGGCAAAAAGCTGGTGGTCGACGCGTTCGGACCCGGCGTGCCCATCGGCGGCGGCGTGCTTTCGGGCAAAGACCCGCACAAGATCGACCGCGCCGCAGCGTTGCGTGCGCGGCAAATCGCCAAGCACCTGGTGGTCGCCGGCGTGGCGCCGCGCGCGCTTGTCCACCTGGCCTTCGTGCCCGGCGACGATGCTCCGCGCTGGACGCAAATCCTGCTGGGCACGGACGGCTCGGCACCCGGCCAGACAATTTGGACCCCGGCCGATCCGACCTTTGCCGCACGCTGGCTCACGGGCTATGACCTCACGCTCAACGGCACGTTCCGCGACTTTCATCTGCAGGACATCTGTTGGCGCGATCTCGCGGCCAACGGCCACTTCTGGAATCCCAAACTCCCCTGGGAATGCTGGAACCCGGGCGGCGGATAAAAAACGCGGCACATTTCCCGTGCCGCCATTGCATCTCAACCGTTCTTAACTAAGAACGGTTTTTTATTTGTCCTAAATTTTCGTTGTCATTCCCTTGGAAAAGGGAATCCAAGAAATAAGTAAATATTCCTATCGCATTTCGTTAAATTTTTTCGATTCTGGATTCCCGCGGTTCGACTGTCTTCGACAAGCTCAGACCCTGAGACATTTGAAGGGAGCTCACCGAAGTCCTGCGCAGGAATGACAGACATGTTGTGAAAATGACATTTTATTTTTACCTCCCAAACAGCCCAATCAACTCGCTCTGCTCTTTGACGTGTCCCTGCATGGCTTTGAGAACCTCAGCTTTACCGGCCGTTTCATCGAGGCTTAGCACCACATCCAGCGCATATAGCTTGAATTGATAGTGATGCGTGCCGGACGGCGGGCACGGGCCGACGTAAACGTTCGTGCCGATGCTGTTTCGACCAACGATTCCGGGCGGCGTTTGTCCTTCGACGAACGCCGAGGTCGTCGGCGGAATATTGAAGACCACCCAATGGACGAAATCACCGCTCGGCGCATCGGGATCGTCCATGATCAATGCAAGCGATGCTGTGTTGGGCGGAACGTCGGCGAACGACAATGGCGGAATAGTCTCTGCGCCGTCGCAGGTGAATTTGGAAGGAAGATTTTGCCCGTTGGCAAAAGAGGGACTGGTGATTTGCATATTCAGGGATTGCTTGGCATCAAGCGTCTCGGGCCGCGCTTGCAGAACTATCGGTTCGACTGGTGCGCGACAGCCGGCTGCTGCAAAAAGACCGGCAAATATTGCTAAAAAAATCAAACGCCCGGACTGCCTGAACATGATCTAATCAACCATGACCACGCGGCATTCGTCGCGGCCGATGCTGATGACTTTTACTTTAACTTTCCTGCCAACCGAGATTACCTCGTGAAGATCGGTTGATTTTACGATCGCCGAACGCGATATTTTGCTGCTGCGGTAATCCATGCTGGTCATCACACCTCTTTCACCGCCAGGCAGATTAAACACGGCCTCTGAAGAATTGACGCTGACAACCGGCACATCGCGATATTCTTCGCCGACTTTGATCTCTCCCTTAAAAAGACTGGGGGACTTTTCGCGTATAAGTTCGCCCAAGGTAGCAGCCGGCTTTGGTGCCTCAGACTTTTTAGCGGCTTTCGCACTTCCGCGCGGCGTCAGTTCCAAACGCACCGTACCGTCACTTTCTACCCTGGTCACGCGCACACCCCTGCGGTCGCCGATTTCCAAATTCAAATCATGTTGAGCGAACCTGCCGGTCACGCCGGGCCTGAGTTGGAAAATGGCATCAGGATATTCGTTGTCCACGATTTCCGCATCCGGATACACCTCGCCGACTTTGGGCTCAGCGGTTTTGCGCTCTGTCATCGCGTCTCTCAACCGCTCGAGCAGCGGTTTAGTCTCGATCGGAGCCGTTTCCCTGATAGGTTCGCAATACACGGTGTCGCCGAATACGGATATGGCCCGAACCGCAATCGGGAACTTGCGGCCGACCTCAAAAACCCCGGAAAAATCACGCAATTGTCCTCCCAACGGCAATCCGCGATTATAGTCGATCAGAAACACTGCTAGCTCTTGACCGTCGGACGTCAGCGTCAATTTATCATCTTGCACATCCGTAATCTCCGCATCATTAAACACCTCGCCGACTTTGGGTTCTTTGCCTTTGGACTCTGCCAGTTTTTCTTTTATCATTGCTCCCAGCGTGGCAACATCGACCGGTTTTCGTGGAGCGATTGCTTCTTCAGGCATCTCCACCGTCACAACTTCGGACATGTCTATAATTGCATAGATAATCGGACCGGATTTTTTGCTGATGCGCACACGAGCCAGGGTTTCTCCCGCATGTATCATGTCGCGCATGTCGTTCACATCGAGGCTCGAATCCAACATTATTATCGCTTCTAAGCCGCCAGGTTCCAATCGAATGACCGCGCGATCATGCTCCACATGCGTAACTTCGACATTGGTAAAAATATCTCCGACACTGATCTCTTCTTTTTTAAGCGGCACGCGCAATTTTTCAGGCAAATCCAAAGCCTCGACCTCGATCGGCCCTATGGGTTGGTTGGATGTGACTTTGACTCTGAGTACGTCGCTGCCCGCAAGCCTGACCAACTCGTTTACTCGTTCAGCGGAAAGTTTCAATTGGCCTCTGATACCGGGTTCCAGCTGCACCATGGTGCATAGCGGACCTTTGACATCAATCTTGGCACTAAACACTTCGCCGACTCTGATGTCTTCGGGTTTGCGAAGTGCGGGCGCGGTTTCTTCGGGCGCGGTGATGCCCGTGTTGCGCACGCTTCTTATGCGTCCGGTACCAGCCGCGGGTTCGTGCTCAATTTTTTTTTCCTTGTGCGGAACGACCTGGATTTGGCCTGTCATGTCTATATCCACGACCCGTACGGGATATTTTTTATTCTCTTCAACTATTCCTGCTCCATCGCCGATACTCATCACCGCCTCGCGGCCGATGCCCAAATCAAAGATCAAGCCGCGCGGCGATCTTGATTTCAAGGTGGCGTTTAAATACACTTCGCCCACGCGCACTTCCGGAGCTTTGGGTTTTTCTGTGGCCGGAAAAACATGCGTCCATCTGCTTTCGCTGATGCCGATGGCATCGAGCAAGTCGTTTACTTTTTTACGGTCATCCGCATTCGTTATCTTGTCGAGATAATAAAATTGGATGGCGCGCAAAACCAGGGCTTTTGGGTTGTCGACTACGGTATAGCGCTTTCCGGAGTGGCGGTCGGTAAAAGACTTGTTTTCCAGATAATCCAAAAACCCCGTCAATTCTCGGCGCGTGATAACGTAAGGTTCAGGATTGCTTTTTCCGATAGTGCGCTCACGCGACATTATTTCCAACTGCGCATGAAATTTGCCGATTTTGGGCAAGAGGCCGCGCATACCCTCCACCTGGCCCACGACTTTAAACAGCGGCTCCACATTCTCGCTCGCGTATTCCACGCCCCGGACTTTGATTTTGGGCTGCTCGCCGTAAACCATCAGGTTCATCATGGCTGTATAGTCTGATTCGACGGGCATGTCCACAAACAAGTAAGCAAGCAATCGGTTTTTAAAAGCTGCTGACAATTTCTTGCGTCCTTCGTAGGACGCGGGGTTCATGGTGGCGAAGAAACGGAAACGGTCATGCGTTTCAAAATCCCCTCCCGGACGGATGGTCTCGCCGGCATGCTCGCTGAGCGTCAACGAGGGATAGCGTTCCAATAAACTGTTCAGGCGTTCCAGGATTTGCGGTTCTGCCAGGTTCATCTCATCCAAAATCAGCCAAGCGCCGGTCTTCATGGCCAAGGGAACTTTGCCATCTTGCCAGCGCCATTCGGGAATCTTCAAACCGAGTTCCTGCGCCAACAGCTGACTCTCGACCAAATCCAGCGGACGGTCTTCTTTTCTCGCCTGTTCCAATCGGACTTTGAGCGGCGCCGAAAGCCGGTCTGCATGATGTTTCAAGGCCTGTTCAAAGTCCATGGCCAACTGGCCGTCGTTAGGCACGTACTTGCCGATAAGTTCGGACGTGTCGGTCTGGCCATTTAAATTCAAGCGCATGACCGGCGTATTGGTACGCATGGCCATGTATTCGATGGAACTGGTTTTGGAAGTTGCGGTTTCACCCTCCAGCAAACACGGCTGGCGCAACTCCACGGCCGTGGCGATCTTTTCCAAAGTCTGCACCGTGCGCGCATCAATGGTGAAATGACGGAAATCCTCGGCGCGCGGAACATGCGGACCGCCTTCGGCATTGATGGGTAATTCGGTTTCCAGAATAAGCACGTGCCCGCCATCCGGCGTTTCCTGGATGGCCGTGATTTTTTCAGGCATGGCCGGCGTCAATTCTTTGCGCTTCATTGCCAGAGGCACGTCCAGATCTTTGTGAAGAATGCGGACAACGAATTTGCCTTTGGCTGGATCGGACAGATTGGTGTCAGTAATAATCTGCACTTCGTACGGCACGCCTGTTTCCGGTTCAGGAGATCCGGGTTCGAGTTCGGCCATTTTGCGACCAGGCTCGCTGCTCTTATAAATCGCAGTCCCATCGGGCTTGGGAAAACGGTTGAAAACGACTTTGCTCAAGCGTTGCACTTCCGTCGCTTCACCCCGTCGACGGACTGCGGCTACAGGTGATCCTACTTTGGATTCTGATGGCATGGCGCCAGGTTTGAATGTCATAAAACTAATGGACATTGTACCAAATTCCCGATTGTCCTGCCACCCTTGACAAATCACCCGTTTTGTGCTATATTTAACCCAAGTCAAAAAAAGTCGCCGAGGGCAGCCAGACCGCCATATCTGGCTGCCCAAAGCAAAAAAAGCGTGTTCGTCGACTGTCCGTGTTCGTCGTCGGTGAGACCTTGTGCCATTACGGACAAGGCCGGGCAGATCGGGGAGAGCAAAAGCTCTTCAGTCTCGATGTGTCGACGCAAGTCGGCAACCAGTTCGCAGTATCTGGTCCCAAAAAGATACTGCCAGAAGGTCGGGAAAGCGCTAGCCATGCGCCGAACCGATGCCCCACCAGCCACGGTGGCTTCTGCGATTCCAGGTCCTGCGTGTGAGGGTTAAAAACCCAAACACGCAGGACACAAGTCTCCGACCCCTCCTTATTGGTGGGGTCATTTTTTTACTCATTTGTCATCCCGAGCTTGTCGAGGGATCTGGCTTTTAAGACTCGAAAGCCAGATCTTTCGACTGCGTTCGTATGATCGCGTTAAACGCGACGGACTCACTCCGCTCAAGATGACAAAAAATGCCAGCAAACTGACAAAAAGGTCACCCGGATCGCCTCAAGACTGTCCAGTAGGGGTTGACAAAAACCTGAAAATGCGGTTTAATAGTTCGTTCGATACTCGAACGTTGTAGATTAAAAACCGCGCCATTGGCGCACTGCTCGGAGGAGATTATGCTTTAATGAATGGGTGACCTCCCCGTGTCGGAGTTAAGCTAATGCACAAGGCAGAACGTGCGTTTGTCGAGGGAATAGCCAATACCCGAGACAAGTGGCTAGCCATGCCACGGCGACGTTCTGAGTATTCGGAACTACCATTTGGGGTTCCGGGTATTAAATCAGCTCGCGCATCTAGATCCGCCGGAGGTGACTCCGCGGGGTAGATGAAAAGCGACTGATATCCTCTGCATGATGCCTTTAGAACGCGCCAACGTTCTACTGTCTGATGCGTGGGCATAGAAAAATTAGGCGGCGTGACATTAACGAAAACGGGCCCGAACAGCAGATGAGAGTCTGAGGTTCGGATGGCGGACACGGGTCTGCACATGGAAAGTCTAAAAAAATGTAGTTTCGTCTTTAACTGGCCGTGGTGCACGAACGAACTCGTTCGACGCACGCGGCCTTTGTTTTTTTTGTCATAAACTAATAACGCGGCGATCTCACGGAGCATGTTAACCCGGCAAGGTCCCCTCATCCCTAAATCCCTTCCCGCCCGTCAGGGGGAAGGGACTTCGTACGCTCGCAATGACGGAAGGGGGCGGAGGCGCGGTTGCAAACAAACACCCCTCTCCCATATGTCGCGTTTAACGCGATGCGATGGGAGAGGGGCTGGGGGTGAGGCCAGCTCAGCTGGCTGGGGGTTTGGGTTAGGTCAAATTACAAGCCAACTGGAACAGATCTCCGACGTGCATATTTCCATATTGGTCAGCATCAACAATGCACACCAGCCGGCTGCCCTTGGGTACTTGTATTTCGCGACGTTCTTCCTCACCGGCAAGATGCGCACTAAAAATTCCGGAAATCAAATCCTGTAGGTGGGTTATCAGCCCCGTGTGGAAACTGCGAATATCCAAAGCAAATGTAAATTTTTTTGGAAGTTGCTGCGCGATGAATCGAAGTACCGGATCCAAAGACTGGTCCTGCGAAACCTGGACCATGGGCACGTCATGACTTGCCAGTTTTTCCAAAACCTCTTCGCGATCGTCTTCGTTGATGAGAATCGCAGCTGCGGGCAGGTTGGTTTTATAATCCAACTGCGTAAAATCATCCAAAAACTCTTTCAACTTTTGCACGTGTTCGAGGGTCATACGTTGAGGATTATACCACGCCTAATCATCATCATCAAAACGACCGCTGGGCGGCTCATAGTCATCAATAACGGTCGTGTCATCCCGCTTAGTTTCTTCAAAAGGGATTAATACCGCTTTTCTCCGCATGGTAGGCATATGCATCCGGATGCAGCACGATGTCGCGGAGGAGTGCGGCCAGTCTGTCGGCCAACTGATGGACTTGAATGTTCGGCGCGCTAAATGGGTAATAAGTTCCCACATGTTCGGTGTCAGGGCCGAGACCGATGGCGATCAGCCGCTGATCGGTCGTCGTGAGTATTTGTTTGACTGCACGATAAAGATCCCTTTCGTTACTCCGACTTCCGGCCGGCTGGCCATCTGAAAGCACGATCAAAAACTTTTCCTTGGCACCCTGTTTGGCCAGGCGTGCCGAAGCCTCGAGCAAACAGGGACCATCGTCATTATAACTGTTGATATTATGACCTCCAGGATTTGAGGCTGACACTTCCCTCAACATTCCTCCCATCTGGGCCCGTATGCTGTCGTTTATTTTTTTATCAAAATCCAGGAACGGAATTATTTCATCCTGAAAGCCCACTATCTCTATTTTAACACCCAAACGATTCAGAACCTCGGCCAAAAGCACGACAGCCTTGAATGTTTCTGAAATTTTATCCTGCATGGATCCCGAAAGGTCGACCAAGAGCGTGACAGCGTAATCTTTTGTTTCCGGACGCGAGAGTGATTCGAAGATGCGCTGATCCACGGCCTTGGCTCCGCCTTTGCGACTGGCATCCCATTTGTAGACAGCGGGCAGACTCAAACGCGCGCCGGTTGACCGTAGCGACATCTTGTCCTTGAGGTTGGGCCTGAAGATTTTTTGCAGTTCGCGATACAACTCCTCGTCCAGTTCGTGGATTTGTTTATATGTCCGTTCGTAATCGTCCATGTTGCCGACCGATTCATTTATCCGACGCTGGATATCTGCCATCTCTTGGCGTTCGAATTCCCGTTCTTCGGCTTCTTTGCGTTCGCGTTCGGCTTTTTCTTTAACTTCTTTGTCCTCTTGTTCGAGACGCTCTTCCTGCTCTTCGTGGGTTTCCACGCCTTCAACCATCTTGGCACCCACTTGTTCGACGATCTGATCTTCAGCTTCTTCAAGAGCCTTGCGCGCTTTTTCTTCCATGGCCTCTTTGGTGCGCTTGGGCAGCTTGTCGCGCATGCGCTTTGCCCTTTCCTTAAGCTCGGGCGAAAGCTTGTCAACAGGAACAGGAATGTTTTCAGTCAAAGGATCCACGGGTTTGCCTTTGGCGCCCTCCAATTTATCCTTGAGCTTTTTCAACAGATCCCTGGCAGTGGGTTTTTCGCCTTGGCCTTCGGGAGCTTGTTCGCCACTTTCCTCGCCGCCCTCACCTTCTTCTCCGGCTTCTTCATCTTCTTCCGCGTCTTCCTCGCCGCTTTCTCCTGATTCTCCACCTTCACCCTCATCTTCGCCACCTTCGTCTGCATCGCCTTTTTCCGGTTTCTCAGGTTCGGGTTTTTCCATGGCTTCCAAAATTTTTTTTATTAAATCTACTAATTCTTCAGAAGTCATGTCAGAATCAGCCGGATCTTTTAAACCGGTTAGCAAGTCCCTCAACTCGTCCATGAGCGCCTGGCGCATCTGTTCGTCTTCCAAATCTTTTTTCGCAAATTCCTGCACGCGCGGCCAGAGTTCGCGGTAGGTCAGGCGGTAGCGCTCGATGGCGAAATCCATGACCTCGTCCTCGCTCGCGCCTTCGGGCGGCAATGTACGCTCTATCCTTTCTATCAGCTCCTGTGCCTGTTCATAAAATTCATAAACTTCAGGATCGATGTCGGCCGGACGGCTTTCGTACTGCGGACGGTATACAACCAAACTGCAAAATTGCTTGAAGCGCGGCGTATAACCCAAATCCCGGCCCGATTCCCTGGCGCGGCGTCTGGCTTCGTTGCCTTCGCGATCCGAACCCTGGCGAGCGGCGTCGACCCATTGTCCGGCGCCGGAAAAACGGTCGCGCACGACTTGATCGGTAGGACGCTCTTCAACCGCGGCCAGCAGGCTGGGCATGCCCACGGTCTTTAAAATTTCATCAGGCACGAATAACGGATAACGGCTGATGGCGCGATGGCCGCCTTCGTGTGCGATCTTGCCCTTTAATTCGTCTTCGCCTTTTTCGCCTTTTTGCAAAACTTCAAGCGGATCCCAGCGCACTGTATTTGACCTGGGATCCCAATACCAGATACCTGGTTGGCCCGGCTCAACGACCATGCGGCGGTCGCCGGAAACGGTGTGCGCGATTAAACGCAAGCGTTCGTTGAACTCGCGCAGCATTTTTTGATATTTTGCCTGTCGCTCGGGCGTCAGTTCACCCTCGCCCCAAACCGGTTCTTCTTCCACGCCTAATCCGGAGCTTGACGGCGGATCTTCGAGCTCGACATCCTCCTCTGATTCGAAAGGATTGCTGGAAGGCGGCGCTTCAGAAGCAGGCGGACGTTCGGAAGGAGGTTGCGAGGGACGCATACCGGACAAGTATAACATATCAAGTCGCAGAACGCAGTCGCCATACGGTCAACTAACGGGGCACGTAAAAAACCCTGTTGTAGGGACGTTGCATGCAACGTCCCTACAACAGGGTTTTTTACGTGGTCGCGTTTAACGCGATGGTCGAGCTGAGCTCGATGGTGCGACGGCTGGGGATTGAACCCAGGACCTTGGGCTTAAGAGGCCCCTGCTCTACCAGCTGAGCTACCGTCGCAATATCATCGCAAACCCTCTTTTTCGTTCGGCTATGATACGAAAAGCCCACCCATACGTCAAGCTTTGCCGAAGAACATCAAAACAACTCAATAAAGAAAAAATTCCGTTGAGGCGGAATTTTGAGTGGGCCTTCCAGTAGGGACGTTGCAATGCAACGTCCCTACTGGAAGATGAAGGCGTCCATGACGAGAATGTTGGGCGCGCTGTAGTGGATGGGGAAGGCGGCAAAAACCAGGGCACGATCGGACACGAATGCCATGACCACGCACCTGCCGTCTTTGAGGACAGTGGATGTCCGCACGTAACGGAGATCAAAGACGCCGGGACTGGCGAATGGCACAGTCCGGTATCTGAACACCGTGGCGGCGATCAAGAACGCCATCTGCGCTACATCGGGCTTGGGTCCGAAGATCCCGCTTTCCGACACGCTCTGGCGCCGCTCTTCATCGTCGCGGAAACATTTTTCCGAAGTCACGATCCAGGCGTCTCCGCTGATCAGGTTGTGCAGCTCCTTGGCCATATCGTCGGGCAAAAAGAAGTCGATCTTGCGCGACAGGAACCATGGATATAAACCATCGAAGAGTCCGATGCCCGGCGGGCACCAATCAAGGCGACGCAGGCCGCCATTCACTTCGGTAAAAAGCCGGCGCGAGGTCGGAGCGTTGGACACTTTGCCCGGTACGGCGTGCGTCACGCCCAACTCGCGCAAAAACGGCGCATGCAGATTTTTCCAGTCGCACAAATATCTGGCCTGGAAAACATTCATGGCAACAACCGGTGTCAGGTCCTCAGCGTATTCTCTCCCCATCATCCTCTCCTTTCAAGGTGCAATTCGTCTCTTTTCTCTCCCCGGCATGGAAGTCTGTATCGTTCATGTAACTCAATCCTTCCAATACGGTATTGTATATACAAAAACAGCGGCTGACAATACGCCAGGCGCTGAAATTTTTTTATTTAACGCTGCTCGGCGATTCTTTTTAAATATTCGTATGAAGGCGCGCTGCCGTCAAACCAATAGCGTTTCAAATCCCTGGGATTCACGTACCAAATCCTTTTTTGATCATTTGCGGTGGATAAAACGTATCCCGAATAATATTTTCTCACGTCCGTGTTGGAATTGCTGTTGGAATTTGAAGGCGGTATTTTATTCAAAGTGGCATCAATGACCCGCATTGATTGTTTGCGCAAGGCGCCATATGCCCATTTGGCGTCCCACATGGCCAATAACGTCGATGTCTTGGGGTTCTGGTACGTGAGTTTGCGCAGGGCGAAATTCCAAACGAACTTTCCGGGCAAATATGCCGGAACCGACGGCGCGGGTTGAGCGCCGGGGGCTGCCGTGCCAACCGTGGACGTGACGTTGACGATAAAAACCGGCCGTTCCGGTTCCGTGGTTTTTTCCGGTTTCTGAGCCGTGCCCTGGCCGGCCGTGGGCGGCGTGGCCGTCTCCCCTTCTACGACGGTGGCACTTGCCACAAAACGCGCAGAGTCGACCAGAATGCTAGTAGAAACCGATCCGGGTTGGGACACGACGATGTCGAGCTGGCCTTTGCCCGCGGCATCAGTCGTCACTTGGCTGACCTTCAACACGCCGTTGGTCGTAACCATGAACTGAACGGTTCTGCCGGTAATCGGCGCAGCCGTCGTATCCTTGAGAATGAGAATGAATGACAGGACTTTACCCACGGATAAAAGTTTGGGCACAGCCTCAAAAGTCGAATAGCGATCAGAAGCGGTGGGTGCGGCAGGGGTTGGATTGGCATTGCCCGTGGTCGCGTCAGCAGCCGGACTTGCCGCGGTCGGCGGCGGCGCGGCGCTTTGGCCCGTGGCCACCAGCGTCGGTTGTTCAGTCAAAAGCGACGATTCGACTGCAGCTTTGAGCATGTAAGTACCCGGGGTTGACGACCAAACCTTGAACGATGCTTGCCCCGCCTCGTTGGTTGTAACCAATGCGGCGTCAACAGCCACGCCCTTTGGCGTCGAAGAAATGGAAACGTTTTTACCTGACAGCGCGTTACCATCCCCGTCCATAACAGTGACCACGGCTGTTGCGGATTCTACGCCATCGGCTTTGATGCTGCCCGGAGCAACCTTGAATGTGCTTCTTTCGAGCGATGTTTGCTTCACGAACTGCACGCTGGCTTTCGAGGCCAACGAGGTCTCATCCACTCTTGCGCCGATTGCAAAATTACCTGTAATGGTCGACCGCACGGTGAAGTATGCAAAACCCGAATCATTGGTAAGTTGCGGCGCGGAAACTTTCACAAAATACGACGGCGAGACCAAAGTGACATTTTTGCCTTTCATACCTTTGCCATTCTGGTCGCGAACCAGCACGCTGATGGACGCGGAATGCTCGTCATCTGCCAAGACTGCGCCCAAAGGCGAAGTTTTAGTGACCGTGCTGTTCGCGTCAGACATCTTTACGGGAACTAGTTCCGTAAAAGTAAGAGTAGCCTTTTTTGCAAAAATCACATTGTCGACCTTGGCCGTCACGGTCAATATTCCGGCTCCCTTGGACTTTATTTTAAACGCAACCTGACCGCCTGTCGCACCTTGCGGCGACAATGGCGACATGTTCACGTCTTCCGGTTTGCCGGTCCAATTGGTTTCCAGATATACGTTAGGATCATAGTCTATGAAAGGATCGTTCGAACCGTCGCGAACATAAACGGTCATGCTGATTTCCGTACTGTTATCTGCCGGTGCATTATCCACGGCGGTCTCGATGGTAGAATTGTTAGCGTCAACGCATTGCACTACTTTGACCTGCGGACAGTTAATTTGCTGGCCACTCACAGAAACTCGTAAAAAATTCGCAAGGCCCGCCTTACTCGATTTGATGGTGAATACAGCCAAACCGTTCGCATCCGTAGCCACGACACCAGGAGTAATCGTCATGCCATCGATCTCGCCTAAAGCTGCCACAGATTTACCGGGGAGCGGTTGCCCAGTGGCATTGCGCACAATAACGTACTCCGTTAGCGTCGAAATATTGTCGGCTCTAAGATTTTCTTTACCCATTTGACACTGAGAATTCGTTGGAGACACAGTCAAGTCAGTGATCATGTCCGGGGCCATTTGCGCCAAAACCGTGTTCGGCGCAATAAAAAACGCGGACATGGCCAGCGCAAAAATCTCTATCGTCATCTTTGAAGAAAATTTCATAAATTTGTATTTTAATTTACGGATATATATTATCACTATTAACGGGTTTCTGTTTACTGAAACGTTGCAAGATACAAAAAACCGGCTTTATTGCCGGTTTTAATCTTTTGCATTATTTGACCGCTACCAGGAAATCGTTTCGCGCGCGGTCTACGGATTTGTTGAATGAATGTTTTACTGACGCCAAGCCGTTGCTGCCGTAACCGCAATACGGTTCGTGCATGGCATCCCAGGTAATGTCCAAGCGGCGCTTGTAATCCTCTGCTTCGACCGGATGGTTGCCGTGTTCTTTGACATCGGCTTTCATCTGGCTGACCGCTTTCTCGTACAAGCCGGTGATCTCTTTGGTCAGGCAACGCGTGGCCGGATTGTCAAAATCCTTCTCATCCGCGCCTTTTGTGATGGACACGCTGGCCGGACAAAAGCCCCTGTAACAAACTCGCTTGGCTTTTTTAACGGTTTTAGCTTCTGCGCTCGCAGGCAGGACCATGACAAGCCCAACGATTGCGACGAGCGCAAAAAAGATGGCGATTGGATGATTCTTCATAGTTCGACAATGCTCACTATGCCCTGTCTTCGACAAGCTCAGACCCTGAGTTAATCGAAGGGAGTTAAATCGAAGGGCATAAGATGGTCGAGTTCTTTTAGCATGCAGCAAAAACATGTTCGCGTCAATCCACAGCCGTCATTTTTTGCTTGTTTTAGCCATTTATTCCCAACCACCCGTCAAGGAGTCCAAGAGTATCGAGCAGGTTGCAGAGCTTTTCGGTGCACAAGCCCATGACCGTGGCAAAACTGCCGTCCAGACGCTCGATAAACAACCCGCCCGTACCCTGGATGGCATACGCGCCGGCTTTGTCCAACGGTTCGCCTGTGGCCACGTACCAGTCGATTTGCTCGGGCGTCATGGCGCGAAAAGTGACGTTGGACGTGTCTATCATATCGTAAACTTCGCTCCCCTTGCGCAAGCAGATGGCCGTATGAACCTGGTGGGTTCGTCCTTGCAACAAATTCAACATGCGTCTGGCGTCGTCAGCATCTTTGGGCTTGCCGAGAACGTGTGATTCGAGTGCGACAGTCGTGTCCGAAGCCAGCACCCAGTCGTGCGGATGACGGGCTGCGACAACATCGGCTTTGTCGCGCGCCAAACGCAGCACCATGGCATCGGCAGGCTCGTCGGGCAACGGAGTTTCGTCCACGTCAGCAGGATCGATCGTAAACGGCAGACGAAGATCCGTGAGCATTTGTTTGCGGCGCGGAGAGCCGGAGGCGAGGATTAACAATGATGGCATAGCGACGAAAGAATAACACAAAATAACCTTGATTTACATGATTCGCTTGATTACCTTGATTAACTGATCGAACTTATAAGCAAACGGACACAATCTCCTTTATTAAAGGAGAAGTCACGTCGCCTTAGACGTGACAGAGGAATCCAGACTCACGAACACTCTAACCTACCGAAGCATGTCTAACCGGTTTATTGGAGGTGAGATTGCCACCCCCGCCCTTCGCGAAGAGCGGGGTCGCAATGACGAAAGGGGGCGACCGAAAAACAAAAAGACCCCGCAGCGAGTGACGCGTTGGAGTCTTGAAATTCAAAGACGATTCAGTCAGCAATGCCAAAGCATTGGAGGATGGCGCGGGCGGCCTGGGCGTCCGTGACGCCGCTCATCACGATTTGATTCGTGTCGCCGTCGAGCCGCGCTTCCAATTCGGATTCGGCGAAGTCACCTGCGTCGTAGCGGTCAGTGAGCAGATGAAGTCGCTGGTTGGCGGAGCCGCGCAGCGGAAGCTGATCCGTGATGCGCGACAGGACGAACGGTCCGTCCACCAGCACGTCGAGTGCAGCGAGCAGTTCGCTCGAACCGCTTGGCGCTCGGTTGCTGCGCAAGCAGTTGAGCGTAAAGCCGGACCAGGAAAGCACGGGCAAACCGAGCGTTTGCGCACGTCTAGCTAAATCGGCGAGAGCCTGGGCTTGAGCAAACGGTTCACCGCCGGAAAAACTCAGGCCTTGGATTCCGTGCCGCTCCCTTGCTTCGCAGACATGGTCGAACAGTTCGTCGACCGTGACTTGAAACTTGGAACTTTCGACTTGGAACTCCGGCGTAGCGCACTTGCGGCAGCGCAGCGGACAACCTTGCACCCAGATGCAAAAGCGTTTGCCCGGCCCCATGGCCGTCGTGCAGGGTTCGATGGCCCCGACATTGATTTTCAACGCGGACATCACATCCCCTGCTTGTTCCGCGTGCCCTCGGGTATGCCGTTGGGCTGGCGCGGGGCGTTCGGCTTTTCGACAACGTCTTCGTAGCCCGCTCCGAAGATTTCGAGAATGGCGCGCATCTCGGCATCCGTGTCGTCGCACTGCTTGCCGACCGGCATCTCGATATCCACGGCGACGCGGCCGTCCGGACTGATCATGGCTCGCAAGGCGCTCATTTGCTGCCTCCCTTGAGCACGGTCTGCAGCACGACCACGCCGGCATGCTCCTCGCGCTTGACATCGCCGCCGATCAACTGCATAGCCGCTTTTAGCGCCTGTTCCTTGTAGGCCTTTTCGAATGCGGCCTTCATTATTTGGTACGGCGGAGTTTCCACGCTCCATCCATTGGAGAACAAACTCAGTTTAGTGCCCGTGATGGCTATACCGAGCTGGATATGCATATCCGAACCATATGGGTTGTCGCGTAGCCGGAGCACTCCCACGCATTCCCAACCTTCTGCCAGTTCAACTCCTCCACTGCCGTAGCTCGTCTTGTTCTCGTACTCTTCCGCGACCTCGCAACCGCAACTTTTTGCGGCTTGCTCAAGTGCCTCGCGTGCTACATGTTTGATGACCGGTTCCCAGTCAACGGACATGAGACGCTTGGCAAGCTCGGGACGCGTGGCTGACAGTTTGCGCAGAATCTCATCTACGCCCTGATCCTGTCCCTGCAGCACCGACTGACGCATGACCAGATAATGTCGCGACATTCTCTGCCTCCCGGGGTTTATTCCCCTTGAAATTACTGCTTGTTTTGCCAAAAGGACAATTGAAGTATTTAGCATATTTTGGCTAAGATGTCAACATGCGACAGAAAGACGGAGAAAATGGTTATCAAGTTGTCAGGTTATCAAGTAAAACCAGATGGCCGCCTGATAACTTGATCACGTTTAACGCGATGACAACCTTATTCCCGTTGTCAGCTCCCATTGACAAAAACCTAAATTTCCGCTAAATTGGCATGTTGCCTTACCTGACAACGATTTCAACGCTCAATTTAAAACAAAAAAAGAGGTTGCATGGCGATCATCCGTCACCGCAGACTGTCGTTCATCGTGCTTTTAGCGTTGGTTCTGACCGTAGTTCTGGGCGTGAGTTTGCAAGAAAAAAGCGCTCGCGCCACGGCCCTGCATGCCTTTGCCGCAGCCACGGCCCGAGGGGAGATCCCCTTAAATCATCCTTTTGCATGGGGGACTTCAGCGCCGGAAAATCCTGGTGATGCCGAGGGGACTTCAGAAACTGCAGTGCCCGAAAATCTCCTTGATAAAGGAAATTTAGAGGATTTCCGACGTTTATTGGCCAGCGAGAATGCCGGCGACCGCGAACGTGCTGGGCAGTGGCTCTACAATCTGGGAGCAAACCAGCCGTTGGATTCGCCACGGCGCCTGGCTGCGGCCAGCTTGCTGTTCGATGCTTGGCAGAACGAACCGTTTGGCCAGACGCGACAGCGGTTCTGGATATGGATCGCAGCGCTCGGCTTCCGCATACAGGAATTCAGCTACCTGTATCAAGTCGGTGAGCGTCCGTCCATGGCGCATGACTATCTGCTGCACGGTCCATACGCATCGCCAAAACGCGAGCCTGCGAATCCGGCCAAAAACAGCAAGCCGCCCGAGGCGGGAACCAAACCCAGGGAAGAAGCCGCGGCCAACAGTCCGCCTGAACCGCCAACGGCAAACAAAGTCGAGCCGCCACCGACAGCGAATCCGGCTCCGCCCAGGCACATCGAAACCGGGATTTGGAATCCGTGGAATCCGGATGCGCTGCCCAATCCGTTGTTCATGCCGGACGAAAGGACAGCGGCAGAACTGCACCGTTCGCAACCGCACGGAAGCGAGTGGCAAGAACGCATCGACCAGGCGAGATCGCAACGCCTGCCATTACTGCCCAACTTCGGCCGTTACGGCCAGGTGGCGCCCGGTTCGCTGGACGACGACATAGGCCTGAACTTCGGCCGGGCACAACGCATCAGGGAATGCGTCCGCGCCGGCAAATGCCTTCCCTACTGTCCGCTCGGCCATCGCTGCGTGCCATGCACCGGCGACGAGTGATTCTTAATCCACCTTAATCCGCTTGGATGATGGTGGAATTTTTATTTTAGAAAAAACGCGCCGGAGCGCGTAAGAAAGACGGGAAGCGACGCAACTCTGCGTCCGGTGTCAGTGCATGGCGATCCCGGGTTTGTCGAGCCAGGCGCGGAATTGTTCGCGCACTTCGTGGTACTCCTGCGCTTCAAAATCCACGCGCCAACCGCCGACAGCCGACGGATCTGAGCAGCGCAATGTCTGGTTGGCATAGCCGCCCAGCATTCCGGCCTCGCCTTTGACCGAGTCTTTCCAATAAAAGCGGACTTCGCAAGTGCGGTCGTCGCGCCAGACTTGCGCCATCAGGGCGCGCAAACGCGGACGGATTTCCCACCAACGGAATTCACTTATCGTTGCGCCGTGGTCGCGTGCCATGGATTCGAGCCGCGCCACGATCCTAGGCACTTCTTCGGCCGGCGGCAGATCCTCGACCAGGAATGACTTGAAGAGTTGGGGATAATCCTTGCCAAGGGCGCGTTTATCCGGACCGTCCGGGCGCTCTTCGACAAGTTTGTTGTAGACCAATGCAAACTGCTTCGGGTTGTTCAGATTGTGCCCCAGGGCAAACATTATGTCGTCATGGACAAAGAGCATTTTTTACCTCCGAACGACAAGGATATCTAAAAACGCCGAATGCAGCAAATGCATACGGCGTTTAAACTTTACTTTCGTGACGCAGCCTATTTCTTGGAATTCTTTTTGGTTGAATTAGTATTCCAACCCATCAAAGTATACAAGCCGCAAAAACCCGTTACAGCGGTGATCAATATCAAGGCCGCTACGACGTAGGCCACAATTTGCCACCAACCGGATAACCAACCGTAACCTACTTCCGCCAGGGCGACCGCGATAGCGGCTCTGAGAATGCGATCAAGCCTCCCCTCGTTGACCTTGAACATATGTAAAAAAATTATAAATCATTTAGCACTGATTCCAATTCACTGTCCAATATTCTACCAGACAATCGGCGCTCCAACAAGTTGCCATCGCGGTAAAACAGCAGCGTGGGAGAACTCATGACAAACAATGACTCGGCCAACTCGCGATTATTCTGGCGCATGATCTTTACGAACTTGACTTGCGGATATTTTTCAGAAACTATTTCGCAGACCGGCGACAAAGCTTCGCAGGGCGGACATTCGGTGGAATAAAAATCCGCGACTACCATGGGATTTTCCGCGATAACGCGATCGAATTCTTCTCGGCTCATCAAATCATAGACTGGCATAGTTTAAATAACGACATTGAATAAATATCCCGTCAGCATGATGCCGACGCATACCACCGCGGCGAAAATCACAATTAGCTTTGTCTTCATAACCTTTTTAAGAATGACAAACTCGGGAAAGGAAAGGCCTGTCACGGACATCATGAAAGACAGGACCGTGCCCATGGCCAGGCCTTTTTCCGTCAAAGCGCCGACCAAGGGCATTATGCCGGCGACGTTTGCATAAAGCGGCATGCCTAAAAACGTAGCCAGAGGTACGGCATACCATTTGTCCGCGCCGGCGTAAGCAGCTAAAAATCCGACCGGCACATAACCATGTATCAACGCGCCCGCTCCGACACCGAGAAGAATGTATGGCCAGACTTTTTCGATCACGTCGCGTGTGTACGACCAGGCGTATGACCGACGCGCCTTTGTCGTCATGCGCGGCATCTTTGCCGACTCGCCAGATCTGCCTTTGAGTACAAAGTCCTCCAATAGATGTTCGATGCGCATGTGACCGATCACGAAACCGGACACTGTCGCGATAAACACGCCGCTGGCCGCGTACAACAAGGCGATTTTCCAGCCAAAAAGTCCAAACAACAAAATCAGTGCGACTTCGTTGACCATGGGCGAAGAAACGAGGAAGGAAAATGCGGCGCCGAGCGGTACGCCCGCCTGCACCAGGCCCAAAAACAGCGGCACTGCGCTGCAGGTGCAAAATGGAGTGGCGATGCCGAGCAACGCGGCCAATATGTTGCCGATTACCGCCGGTTTGCCGGACAAAAACTTTCGAACTTTTTCCGCGGGCAGGTATGTCCGCAAAAATGAAACCAGATAGACGACCACCGCCAACAAAATAAAAATCTTAATGACGTCAAAAATGAAAAAATTCAAAGAATCGGCAAGATGCGTTTCATGCTGCAAGCCGAGCGCGAAATAAACAATCCAATCCGCAAGTAATTGTACCGGATAAAAAATAGGCATGGTCAGTTGGCTAATTTTCTCATGATGATTTCCTTGATTTTCTTTAAATCTGGAACATAGCCAACGACGACCAATTCTCCATCAATTGCCAGTACCGGACTTTGCATTACGCCCAAATCCATAAGACGTTGCAGATCGGTAACGTATTCGACTTCCACAGGCAAACCCAATTCCTTCGCAGCCTGGACCGTTCGCTCATGCAGTCGTTTGCAGGTCGGACAACCGGATCCGAAGACCTGGATGGTTTTAATTGTTTTTGGCATATGTATTGAAAATCGGTGACAATAATGATTTAAGCTTAGCCATACACTCTGCATTGGTCGAATACATGACCTTGAGGCCGTCTTTTCTGGCAACGACCAAGCCGGCGCGCTTGAGAACGCCCAGATGGTGCGATACTAAATTCTGCGGCAAATCCAATGCCGACCAGATGTCGCAAACGCACAGCTCACCGTTACGCAGCAAACCCATAATCGCCAAACGGTTTTCGTCGGCCAACGCCTTGAGGCAGGTCATGCGTTTAGCGATGTCTGATTCTGATGTTTTGCTTGCAATTTTCGCAGTCATGACGCAACTATATCAATAGGCATTGATATTGTAAAGAACCGTCCGCGGAGGCTTGCACAACCCTCCAACCTCGGCTATCATGCGCTCAATCCGCTATTGATAATTGATTATTGAAAATTGATTATTGATTGTCGGCACCCCTAGCTCAGCTGGATAGAGCGCTCCCCTCCGAAGGGAGAGGCCAGACGTTCGAATCGTCTGGGGTGCACCACGTAAAAACCATGCCGTTTAGCATGGTTTTTACGTGTCCCCGCGTAAAGCGCCGTGGACGCCACGCGGCCTATACGGCGTGGCGCGTAAGATAAATTTCTTTTGCGCTTTACGGGACATTGTACATAAGAACGGCATGGTTCACGTGGCGCCGCCAAGTAAAAAGAGCCTATTCTTCTTCCGGCAACTTGAAACGCGTAAAAATATCCAAACCCACGTCCGTATAATTTCTTGCCATTAAGTTTATCTTCTTGCCGAGCATGTATCTGACAATGTTGACCTTTCCCTGGCTGCCGGAGAGATACAATGGGTCTGTCGCCCAACCCTCCCGAGAAAATATCGAATTTCAAAAAACGATCTGAGCCATGAACGCATCCGCGTCATTCATTCCTCAGATCGTTTTTTGATCCCTGTTTGTTCCGTTTGAACTCT
>Ga0315281_10001553_pt1 | contig 34056 bp, 29 predicted proteins | sample YL17G07_0_MG_FD_204540 | JGI IMG/M metagenome (GOLD analysis project Ga0315281, IMG submission 204540) | Sediment microbial communities from Yellowstone Lake, YNP, Wyoming, USA - YL17G07_0 | ecosystem: Environmental > Aquatic > Freshwater > Lake > Sediment | place: USA: Wyoming | collected...
CGTGCATTTGTCCCGATATGCCTATGCCTTTAACGTCTCGTGGGGAAATTCCAGAGCTGGCGATGACCGCTTTCAAAGAAGATGCTGTAGCCTGCCACCACTCATGAGGACTCTGCTCCGCCCAGCGTAATTTGGGATGTCTTGTCTCGTAGGGGTAAAAGGCACTGGTAACTGCTTGACCAGTGGTGTTGAAAATGCCGGTCCTGGCTCCTGTAGTTCCAATATCAATGCCGATAAGATATTCCATGATTATTTTCTCGGGGGTTTAGCATGCTCCTCGGTTATACTGCCTGTTCACGGTTTCGCATAATATCCGTTATAAATTTCCTGTTTAAGCCAAGGGCTTCAAAAACAACAGCCAGACCCTTAAGGGCGTCCTTCTGTTTACGAGCTTGAGAGAGAGCGTCGTTGTTAACCTTTTCTGCCAGGTTGTCAATAAACTCCCATTGCAGAACGCATTGCTTTGCTGCTTGTATTGGGTCTTCGGTGTAAGGGAATATGTCGAAACCGATTCTTTCCCCTTTGCTACCATAATTAATGCGTCTCAGTTCTATAGCAAGCTCCAACGTTTCCATAAAGCGAGTAGCACCCACGATATTATCATCATCAAAAATTCCCCAACCGCTATTGCCATGCTGGTGCCCCAGCAGATTTTCCTTGTTTAACAAGGCGGCATACTCGGCCAGTGATTCGCCATTCATTATAAGGTGTTGCCAATCCATGTTTATCTTCAAGCGATTCACATCAACGCCCATTCTTTCCAGTTTGCGGATGACAAAAATGGTCATGCCTATATTGCGCATCAATATCTTCATAGCTGGTTCACTGCATTTGTGCTCCAGTAGAACAGTAACATTCTTGCTATTGGCGTACTCTACTGATTCAGCCAGGCAGGCGATAAAGCTATCCCAGATGTCTTCGTAATCGGCTTGAAAAGGGTAGTTATAGCCCTCGCCACCCGGCCATATGATGAACTTTGCTCCGATGTCTCCAGCAAGGTCGATAGCTTCTTTGGTGCGAGTTACAGCAGCTCTTCTTGTCTGTTTATCGGGATGAGTAAAAGCTCCCAAGGCGAATTTAGGGTCTGTGTGTAATCCACTGGCAATAGCATAGATATCTTTGTCCGCCAATACTCGTTGCAATTTGTCCACATTTGTTTCATTTATTTCCCCCGGGTAATGGAATTCATAGCCATCCACAAGATTGCCGAGCCCGGCGACTACCTGTTCCGTTCTTTGTACCATATTCAATTTTTCTGCCCCGGGATGATAACCCACGGGGAGGAACCTGGTAGCCAGGGAACTAAAAGCCCACACACCAAGGCTATTTTTGACTCTACCCATGCTTGTTTCACCTCCGTTCCGTATTTGCAGCCTGGAGCGTCAGAACTATTGTAGTTGATGTAGAATAACGAAAACAATTATCTATCAATAACAAAGATTTGACCCCTGCCCTATAAATGTGCACAATAATCTTGATACTACTGTGTAATTATGATATTTTCTTTAATCTTACAGAGCAGCATCAATTGCCAGACACAGGGGTTCATTTATTTTAAGAGAGCTACATGAAAGCTAAGGTTAAAGTTATTTTTCCAGCCTTAAAACAAGGTGAACCTGGTTGGCCATATATAGATTATGACTATACCAGAAGAACCGGGGAGATAATATCTAAACTAGAAGAAAATATTCCTGAGATTGAATTTTCAAAAGCCATTCTTTATTCACCTGAAGAAGCAAGAAAAATGCTTGATGCCGAAAAAGGAAATTATGATGGATACCTAGTTTACTTAACCACATTATGGACCGGAATTCCTGAATTTACGGCCCTAAATTATCATCCAGTTATTGTTGCTGATGAACTTTTCTCAGGCTCAGGAGGGTTTATCAACACTCATTCTTTAATTAAAAGAGAGAAACTTCCTGTTGTTTCGATTGCCTCTTCTAATTTTAAGGACATAGTGGATGGAGTGAAATTGTTTCCTGTTATAAAGAAGATGAAAAATTCGCGGATTCTAACGGTTTTTGATGAAGAAGGCTTCTTTGTGAATAGCTACATGATAAATAAAATAAAAGAAATCTTTGGAACAGAAGTATTACAGATGAAATCTGAGGAGATAAATTCTTATTACCGAGAAGTTGATGTAAGTGAGGCGGAGAAAATCAAGACAAAATGGATAAGGGAGGCAGTAAAAGTAGTTGAGCCGAGTGAGGATGAGATTTTGAAATCAGCAAAATTATTTTTAGCTATTAAAAAAGCTATGGATGATAAGAATGCTGATGCGGTTACAGTTGATTGTCTTTCCCTGTGTTACGAACATAAGCTGCCAGCCTATCCCTGTCTTTCCTTCTTTCAATTGAACAACGACGGTTTAACTGGAGTTTGTGAAGCTGATCTTGAGGCAGCAATAACTCAATTATTAATACGATATTTAACTGGTAGACCTGGTTATATTTCAGACCCTGTTATTGATGTTGCCACGAATCAAATTATCTATGCTCATTGTGTTGCTACAAACAGGGTTTATGGACCAGATGGGCTTGCTAATCCCTATGTTATTCGTTCCCACGCTGAAGACCGCAGGGGAGCATCTGTGCAATCACTGATGCCATTAGAGGAGACTGTGACAACGGTAAAGGTAAGCCTTGACAAAGCTTTCGCCATACATCAGGGGAAAACAATAGCAAATGTAGAACAGGATAAAGGCTGCAGAACTAAATTGGCAGCAGGAGTTGAAGCGGAAAAGATACTGGAGAAATATCATTTTGAGTTATTTAAATGGCACTTAGTAACCTGTTATGGGGATTTTAGAAAACAATTTATTAATTTAGCTACTCTATACGGGCTTGAGATATTTGAGCAAGACAAATAACCAAGGATTAGTGCTACCATTGTACTCCTCAGCTAATATAAAGATTTTGTAGTTGCCTGATTCATCAGGTACAATCGCCCAATAAATTGGGCAGCTACATTTTTAGACGGATAATAGCGCCCTTTGGAGTAAGTATAACGGGAGGTGAGAAATGAGCCAAAATCCACTACATATAGATGGCTGTTGGTTCAAAGATGAACAAGGCAGGGTAGTTATCTTACGTGGGGTGAACGTAGCGGGCAATAGCAAGGTTCCTCCTTTTATACCTTTTGCCGATGCAGCGCTGCTCGACCCCCTTAAAGAATGGGGGATGAATGTAATTCGCCTGGTGCTGATATGGGAGGCTATCGAGCCTGAGCCGGGGAAATACAACGAGGGATACATTGATGCTATGGAGACGCTGGTAAACGCTGCGGGAGAACGCGGGATATACGTCATTCTTGATATGCATCAAGACATGTTCTCTCGTTATGTTAATGGTGGATGTGGAGATGGTGCTCCATCCTGGGCCATCGACCCTTCGATTCCTCAGGATGAACCGATTAACGATGAAAGGTGCATTGATTGGGTTAACGGCCTGAATGACAGGAATGTGCTGCGAGCGTTTGATTCCCTCTATGCCAATGTAAATAATATTCGCGACCACTACATCTCTATGTGGGCTCATATAGCCGAGCGGTTTGGAGACCATCCTGCTGTGATTGGCTACGACCTGATGAATGAGCCCATCGGCGATGAGGTCTCCCAGGTCGCTCTTCTTTATGAAGATGCCGGAGCAGCTATTCGGAGAGTGGACTCTGATGGTATCCTGTTCATCGAGCCAAGCATTCTAACGAGTTTTGGGGCTATCTACTCTCGACTGCCGCCACTTTCCCGGGGTAATTATGCCTATGCTCCTCACTTCTACAGCGCATCTCTGCTCATTTCCGATATTTTTTCATCCGCTGAAGCCGATAAATCCTTCGCTGATTTTAATTCCAAGGTAGCAGAACTGGGAGTTCCATTACTCCTGGGAGAATTTGGGATGTATCCTGAAAAAGCTAGAGTCTCGGAATACATCGCTGACATATACCGGAGACTTGATGATTGTTTCTACGGAGGAACTCAATGGGATTACACTCCGGGATGGAGCCCAGTGGCTCTGGATGGCTGGAACAGGGAGAATTACTCAATCATTGATGACCAGGGTAATATACGCCGGAACTTTAAGGTTAGAGGCTATGCTCAGCGTATTGCCGGGATACCACAAAAGCTGGAGGTCAGCGATAACAGAATCTACCTGGAGTGGGAGAACCAGCCGGAAGTCACTGCAGCCACCTTGCTGTACGTTCCCATAGATGTCATGTTTAAGGGAGCGGAGTTCGACATAGTGGAAGGACCCTCCGTCCATTGTAAGCTTGATGTAGAGCATCGCTGCCTCACTTGTGCTGCTTCAGGTCGAGGCACCAGGACTGTAGAGGTCAAAGCGAGATAAGGTCTCTATGTGGATGTCAGGTATTGATATGGCGTGATTTGTGGTAGCTTGCCAACAGCTCGGCGCTATGCATCACCTTGATATTGCTGTTACGCTTATCTAAACCCCCCCGGAGTTGAAGAACACAAGGGATACAATTAGTAACCACGATATCGGCGCCAGTAGCTTCTATATTGTTCAGCTTTCTGTTCAAGATTGAGCCGGATAATTCGGGGTATTCAAGGACAAATGTGCCAGCAAAGCCACAGCAAGCATCAGCATCATTCATCTCTACTATTTCAAAGCCTTCTCTCTGGAGCAATTGTCTGGGCTCGTGATACATGCCAAGCCCCCGTCTTAGGTAACAGGGGTCATGGTAAGTAACCTTGAGGTTTTGAGAAAGCATTTTCTGTGCTGAGGGAGTTAATTCAAGAACTAACTGTGAAAAGTCTTTAACCTTGGTGGATATTGCTTCTGCTCGCAGACTCCATTCGGGGTCATTAACAAGCAGCCGTGGATACTCCTGTTGTAGCATAACGGCGCAGCCAGGGCATACGGTAACAATATAATCAGGATTCATTTCTTCAATGGCAGCGATGTTTATTTTGGCCAGCTTGAGGCATGTTTCTTCGTCGCCAGTAACTAATGCTGGGGCACCACAACAGGTTTGCTCCTGGGGATAATATGGCTCAGCACCGCATTCCTGGAGATACTTCATCACATCATCGCCAATTTCAGGATAGGCGTAGTCAGCAACACACCCGGCGTAAAAAGCCACCGCAGGGTGTGTCCCTGCTCTGGGTGATGAAAAAGCCTGCAATCTGTCGCGTAGCGGATGCTGAGCTAGAGCTGGGAGACTAATGGTTCTGGTCAAGGAATTCAATGGATAGGGAAGCCGTCTTACCATGGAGTCCTTGCCCACAAATGGGGATTGTAAGCGTGAACCAATGCTTATTGCTGTATTCAGTCGCTTTGGATGACTCAAGATACCATGATAAGCAATCTTACGTGTCAGTGACAATCCATTTTCTTCCACGAATTTCGTCCTGAGCCTTAATATCATGCGTGGTATGTCAATATGCGAGGGACAGACTTCAGTGCACGCCATGCAATTCATACACAAGCTTGCCGGGTCAACAGCTTTATCCATACCATGTAAGAAGGCAGTCAGGATGGCACCGATGCCCCCCTGATATATGTAGCCATAAGTCTGCCCGGCGACTGAGCCAAAAACAGGGCAAATATTGAGGCAAGCACCACATTTGATGCAATATAGCGCCTCTTTGAACTCATCAGATTCTCGCATTTGCATGCGGCCATTATCTACCAGGATGATGTGAAGTTCGCCGGGACCCTGGACTCCGAATAGCGGTACTTCTGATATAGCGGTGGTAGCACTGGGGCCGGTAATGTAAGAGACATAGACCGACTGTCTTTGACCTGTCGTGTTTCGGCTAAGTAATTTAAGTATCGTAGTGGCATCGTCCAGACTGGAAACAAGCTTTTCATAACCAACTACCGCTACATGTATTGGGGGTAAGGTGGTAACCAGACAACCGTTTGCCTCGTTGGTCACGATGACCAAGGTTCCGGTTTCAGCTATGGCGATGTTAGCTCCTGAAATACCCATATCTGCATTAAGATAGGCTTGCCTCAATATGTGACGGGCTACTTCCGCTAGCTTCTGAGGGTCAAGTTCTAGCTCCTCACCAGTTACTTTGGAAAAAAGCTCGGCTATCTGCTCTATAGTTTTATGTATTGCCGGTCCCACCAGATGTGAAGGCTTTTCTCCCGCTAGCTGGACGATGTACTCTCCGAGGTCAGTTTCTGTTACCTCAATGCCGGCGTCCTTTAGATGTTTATTTAATTCAATCTCCTCGGTCACCATTGATTTTGACTTGACTATCTGCTTCACATTGTGTTCTTGTGCCAGCTTTAAAATATAATTGTTGACGTCTTGGGCGTCTTTAGCTTCATAGACCACAGCACCGGCTTTAGTAGCTTGTGCCTTAAATTGCTGCACAAGTTGGGGAAGGTTGGCGATGGATTTCTCTTTTACACGGCGAAGTTCGTCTCTTAAAGTGCTAAAATCAATGCCCTGCATCCCAATCTGACGGGCTACCTTTGTGAGCAGCATGAAAGTAGGAAGGGCTGTCTGCAGGTTCTTATCTGCCAGCGCCTTATTCACCCGCTTTCTCATCTTTGCCGTCATTTTGTATTCTCCGCTGGCGAGATTAATTCGCTACACTCGCAATAGCCCCCCCTTCCGTCATTGCGAGGAATCCCCCACGAAGTGAGGGATGACGAAGCAATCCCCAAGTCAAATCCTAAACTCAAAGCACTAAATTCTAAACAAATTCTAATATCCAAATTCAAAACTCAAACCCCCTTTGGTTATTTGGATTTTGGTCATTTGATATTGTTTAGCATTTCGAATTTGGAATTTCGTTCTTCGCGGATTGCCACGCCTTCGGCTCGCAATGACAATAGAAAGGGGCTTGCAATGACAGAGAAGGATGGCTTGCAATGACAGTGGAGTAAGAATCATGGTAACCGATATGTTTCCTCATTGAATTCTTTTATTTGCTTATGGCTGTCTAGCAAGACAATATGTACTTCTTCGGGACCTTGAGCACGTATCATCAGTGCTCCGGGTATATCAGCGGTAGTGCTTCTTCCGCTAATATAAGTGATGTAGCCTGGCATCTTGTATCCTGCGGCATTTTTGCTAAGTAGTTTGAGGATGGTAGTGGCATCGTTCAGGCTAGAAACCAACTTCTCACGGCCAATCACCGCCACATGTATAGGAGGTAAAGTAGCAACCAGGCGGGCATTCCCCTCACTGTTTATGATGACCAGAGTTCCGGTTTCAGCTATGGCAATATTGGCTCCCGAAATACCTATGTCGGCATTGATAATAGACTGCCTCAAATAGCGCCGTGCTGCCTGTAGTAAAACCTGGGGGTTAGGTTCCAACCTCTCACCAATAGCTTTGGAAAATAGCTCAGCTATCTCTTCCAGTTTTTTCGGTGAAGGTCTTCCTCCGGCTAGCTGAGCAATCCATTCTTCGATATCGGTTTCTGTTACCTCAAATCCAGCATCCTCAAGATATTTATTTAATCCAATCTCCGTGGCTACCACAGATTTTGACTTAACCACTCGTTTCACATTATGTTCTTGTGCTAGCTTCACTACATAATGATTAGCGTCCTCGGCACCTTTAGCCTCGTAGACCACAGCGGCAACATTGCTAGCTACTGACTTAAATTGCTCTACCAGTTCTGGAGTTGGCGTTGCAACCAATTTTAACCTCGGTTTACCAGCTCCATGCCCTTATTGAAGGCTAGCATATTGGCGTTGAGTTTTTCCTTTGGGGAGCTTTCCTGCAGCGATAGTTCTATTGATTCCCTATTAAGGGGTAGGATGCCAGAGCCAATCAGAGTACCAATGAGTATCATATTGGCAAAGACAGGGTCACCTAATTTTGCTGCTTCAGCAGTAGCATCTATCAGCCATAATCTAGCTGATAATCCTTTGATAGCCTCCGCGACTTTATCTAGGCTTGGGTATTCCATTCCAACGGCATATACCAGCCTGGAGTTGGTTATGGTGATAACATTCGAGTTTCCGAATTGCTGCAATATTCGCAGGGTTTCCACCGGTTCCATGCCAAGGATAATATCAGCACGCCCATTAGGGATGAAAGGGCTATACTGGCTTTCCCGTGAGATTCTCAGATGGCTCATAACGCTGCCGCTCCGCTGGGATGCACCATATGTTTCCCCGATGGTCACGAAATAACCTTGTCTTACAAAGGCTTTACCGATAAGCAGTGAGATCATCACATTTCCCTGCCCACCAACACCGGCAATAATTAAATTGAGTGGGTCTTTCGTTAGTGTCTTCATAATCACACTGCCTCCTTAACAATGGCTCCCTGCGGGCATATATCAGCACATATGCCACAGCCGGCACAGATAACTTCATCTATCTTAGCCTTTCCGGCATCCTTATCCCATATCAGTCCTGGGCAACTAAACGCGCTGGTACACAGTCTATTACAGCCACATGCTTCCCCCAGGCACTTATCAGGGTCAACATGTATCTTGTAGGGAGGTTTCTTCTCCCTCCTTGCTCTCACCAACTCGCACTCGCGTCGCATTATTACCACCCTAGGGCCTCCGTTTTCAGCTAGCGCTTTTAGCAGCGTCGCTGTGGCATTCTCAAGGTCAAACGGGTCACAGACATCAACTTGCACTCCTAACGAATGGCATAAATCCTCTATATCTACAACTCTTGTTGTCTCTCCCATAGCGGTTATTCCTGTTCCAGGATGAGGCTGAAAGCCAGTCATAGCAGTGGCGCTATTATCTAAGATGACAAGGGTAAAATTCGAGTGGTTATAGACACCATTTATCAGTGCTGGAATTGTGGCATGAAAAAAAGTAGAATCACCACACACAGCGAGCACTGGCTGGTTAAAGCCAAATTGTGCTAACTTTCCCAATCCATTAGCTACCCCAGCACCGGCTCCCATACAATACATTGTTCGCTCTTGAAAGAAGCCAGCAGGACCTATGGCCATGGAATAGCAGCCAATGTCGCCGGTAACGAACCCATCTCGTCCATCCAGCCTGAGTGCGTTTTTGATTGCCCAGAAAGTAGCCCGATGAGGACAACCAGGACAGAAGGTCATAATTCGCATTGGCATATAGGTAAAAGGAATTTCCGCGGCCTTCTTGCTGTATTCTGCCGGGCGAGATTCGTAGGTAATATCCATTATCCTAGCTGTCGCTTCAATAACCATATTTGGGTTTAGCTCTCCGTAGGCATTTATATGCCCTGAGTGCTTACCATAGAATGTAGGATGAGGACTGGCAGGTGGCAGGTCAGTAATCATCTCCTTTATGCTTCCCTCCAGAAAGGGGTCAATTTCCTCAACCACCAGTATTTTCGATGATTTGCTTAGATGTTTCTCGATGAGTTTTTGTGGTAACGGCCAGATAGTACCCAGCTTCAAAATGCCCACTTTACTCTCCAAATTCAATGTCTTCACTGCCTCTAGGGAATACAGCCAGCAACTACCACAGGTTATGATTAATAATTCCGCCTCTTCCGGTCCTGTATACCAATTAAAGGGAGATGATTCGAATACTTCACGTGCCTTATCCAGTTTTACATGTAATTGCTGATGCAACCATGCGCTTGGGTATGGTATGAATTTGGTTAATGTGGGCGCAACGGGACATATGTTGTCGAAATGTGCCTTGTGCTCCTTTCTGGGCAATTCGCCCAGCTTTACATTGCCTCTGGCGTGAGCAATACGTGTCACGCTCCGTATCATGCAGATAGTATCCAATTCTTCTGCCAGGTCGAAGGCCCATTTTGTCATGTCCTTGGCTTCCTGGAAAGTGCCTGGTTCCAGGAGAGGGATATCCAGCCACTTAGCTATGTTTCTAGTGTCCTGCTCATTAGAGCTGGATATAGCAGATGGGTCATCGCAACATACCAGAACCAATCCGGCACCTATGCCGCTCATGACAATATTGGCTAGAAAGTCGGAGGCAACACTCACGCCATTCTGTTTCATAGCGGCTATCGCTCTAATGCCAGCGAAGGAGGCACCAGCGGCAGATTCCAAGGCCACCTTCTCGTTTACAGACCATTCAGCGTAAAAATTCATTTTCTTAGCCACGGATGCCAGGCTCTCCATTATCTCCGTTGAAGGTGTCCCGGGATAGGCAGCAGCGAATCCTATACCTGCCTCCAGTGCCCCCCGGGCAATGGCTTCGTTGCCAATAAAGAGTTCGGTAGTGCCCGGAGCATCTATTCCAATACCCGCCATATTATTTGCCTCCTTAAAGTTACTATCTTCCTCTAGGCTAGGAGATTATCTATTATGCTCTCTTGCAGACCAACATAAAGTAGATTCTTCCTATCGCCACTCTTCGTGATGATTTCCTTCAGCGCTCGTTTCTTTTTGAGTAAAGCTGCTTCCTTAAGATGGGCTAGATTCTCAGGGGGAAGGATATTGACCTCAAGCTTTCCTTTTTTCTTAGCCATCTTCATCAGGTCAGCACCGACATCAGTACGGACAATAACGGTATTCCATCCCTCAATACCTTCCACTGAGCCTACTGAAATATCGGCAAACTCCGATGTCATATCCAGGCAGTAGGTGCAGGCAGGCATGATAAATTTTCTGATTTCATCCAGTGGAAATGAGATTTTGCCTGATGAAGTATACGCATCGAATCTATTTGCTGGGGGAGGGGGGATATCAAATTTAATCACCCGTGGTAAATCGAGATTTTCCAGTAAAAATTGATGGAATCCATTAAGGGACAACGCCCAGGTGCAGAACAACCCGACCACTAGCTTCACATTGCCTATATTTATTCTGTTCTGTGGTGGCTCATTCCTCATCTTGCTCAGCGCTAAGACCTGGCAAGGCATAGCCACTACCCCCATTCTCTCCGTACTATCCTTAGGAATATGGTTTAAAACCTCTAATACCGGGCAAGCCATATAATTGGAGCCAGCACCTTGAAGTATCTCCTTCCTGCTTCGAGCCAGAAAAGCGCTTGGTGTTTTATCGTCGGACATTCTTGTCAGAATTGCACCATCAACAAGCCCTTCCTCCAATGCCAACGATAAGATTGCAGTTACCGTTCCGCCATATTGTGCTCTCCCTTTGATATTTGCATCTGTTGACCTTGCCATCAGAACTTCCCTGGTGACTCCCAGTTCATCACTGCTATATGGCATTCCAAGAACTTGCTGGCTAATCGCATCCATGTCAGTGTAGGTTCGGGGACAGTACTGGTAGCATTGCCCTTCTGATAGGGTGCAATTGTCCAGAAGCACTATCCTGCCCTTATAGGAAACTAAGTAAGGACAACTGCCAGCGCATGCACCACATAGAGTGCATAATCCAGTATCTATAACCTCCGTGAGTAGCTCCTTAGAACCCTTGACTTTCATATCCATAGTTTGTTCCTTTCAGATGACTGACACTGCAGTCAAATTATATTGTATGCTATAGGATAGCATTTTATTTTAGCATATATGTTGCTTAAAAAGGCACGTTGGTGCTCTATAAAATGATAAAATACCGATGTATTTGGTACTCAGCAGCATATGCCGCTGATGCTTCTTTCTATTGAATTGGAAGAGTGAATGCGCCATGTGTTAACTCTTAGAAGGGGGATTTTGCTTTTTAGGTTCCGGCTAAAGCTTGTAAGGAGGTGTCTTTATGAGTACCAGTGCCCATCCTTTGCTTAAGGCAAGCAAGGTCATGCTGATCGCTGGGGTTTACGATGTTTTATCGGCTAAGATTGCTCAGCGTGCTGGATTTTCTGCTGTGGTGTTGACTGGATATGGAGTATCAGCAAGCTACCTGGGTGAGCCTGATTTTGGGCTTTTAACTCAAAGTGAAATTCTGGATGTAGCCAGGCGTATAGTTCAGGCTGTGGATATTATGGTTACCGTAGATGCTGATACAGGTTACGGTGGTCCGTTAAACGTGCAGCGTATGGTTCGAGAATTGATAAAAATTGGGGCAGGCGGGGTGATACTTGAAGATCAACGGTGGCCAAAACGTTGTGGGCATATGCGAGGTAAAGAGGTTATTGGTGCAGAGGAACATGCCATGAAAATCCGTGCTGCCAAGGATGCTGCGGGTGAAACCACTTTCATTGTCACTGCTCGCACGGATGCCATCGCTACTCATGGTCTGGATGAGGCAATTAGAAGAGCTAAACTTTATAAGGAAGCTGGGGCTGATATATTGTTTGTAGAAGCTCCACGTAGCAAAGAAGAGCTGCGGCGTATTGGCGGGGAACTACCTCCACCTTTAGCGGTCAATATGATTGAGGGAGGGCTTACCCCTATATGCAGCCTGGAGGAGTTGTATGAAATGGGCTTTTTTGCCATTGGCTATGTGCTTACCGGTCTATTTGCTGCTGCAAAGGCTTTGGAAAGAGCGTTTATTACTCTAAGAGGCGAAGGAGAAAGCTCTTCTATCACCAGAGACTTAATGAGTTTTGAAGATTTCACCAGTATAGTTGGCCTGGGAAAACGCTATCAAGAGGATGAGAAATATAGGATAAAAAGCGAGTTATGAAGCGAGTGCAAGGCTTGCCTTTCCCAAAATACAAGCAACTCGGCTATTTATGCACAACGAAGCACCATGATAAGATAAACGAAAACAAAATTGAACAGGTAGAGCATGCGTGGGAATTAAAAAGTGGGAAGACTAGATTATCTAGGGAAACAAGATTATCTATGGAAACAAGGAAACGAAAGGAGGCAAGAAATTGGAGAATGTAAAGTGGGAGGATTTATTAGCTGCGTCATCTAGGGGAATAGAGATGGGAAGCAAGGCAACTGTTTCTGCTGTCTTTATTTTAGGTGCGCAGGCTATAACCATGATAGGGGGATTAGGGGGGAGAGCGTGGGGGCTGCTGGGGCTTGCCCTTACGTTGATTGCAATTCAGCAGTTCCAAACGCGGTTTTCTATAGCACAAAATGTGCCAGCAATGCGGAAAATCGGGATAGCTATACTGGTTCTGGGTCCAATTTTGATAGCTTGTACCACGATTGGAGTGCCGGGCTTCGTTTCGCAAGCTCCGCAATTTACCGAGATTATTCATCATCTTGCCCTGATAGCAGGAGCTTTTCTGATAATTTCAGGAATTGCAGGAATTCAGGCTTCTAACACAGCGAAGGCAGTGATAAAAATGATAGGGGGTGCAGGAGCATCTTAAGGGAGGATTTGTAAAGTTTTATCGTTTATGATAGCTGGAAGTGCTATCCAAGTTTAAACAAGGTGTTTTTGGTATACTGAAAACAGCCACATCTTTTTAGTTTCCATATGGTTAGTAAAATAGGGGGGGTTAATATGAACTATAAAAAGGTTACTGACGAAGTTATCCGGAGACTCAAGGAGATAGTTGGGGATGAAAATGTCCTCTGTGAACATCTTATGGATTATGGGCACGATGAGACGCATATATTGGACTGGGTGCCTCCCGAAGTTGTTGTGAAACCGAAAAACAGAACGGAGGTATCTGAGATATTAAAACTCGCTAACCGGGAAATAATTCCTGTCACTCCCAGGGGTGGTGGAACAGGACTGTCCGGTGGCGCAGTCCCCATTTATGGTGGGATTCTCCTTTCGTTGGAACGAATGAATAGAATCCTGGAGATAGATGAGGATAATTTCGTGGCTGTAGTTGAGCCTGGCGTTATCTTAGCTGAGTTATACAAAGCTGTGGAGGATAGAGGGCTTTACTATCCTATTTATCCAGAAGAGGAGAGTGCCACCATTGGGGGGAATGTCGCCACGAATGCTGCCGGTATGAAGGCAGTGAAATATGGTGTTACCAGGAATTATATCATGGGGTTGGAGGCCGTGCTTCCAAACGGCACCGTAATAGAGACAGGGGGGAAATATGTAAAGAATTCCACTGGCTATAATCTGGCTCAACTTCTAGTAGGCTCTGAGGGAACCCTGGCTGTGGTAACCAAAATTATACTGAGGTTAATCAAGAGGCCAAAGAACAGATGTTATCTGATCCCGACTTTTCAGACGCTTGAAAGTGCAATAAGCACTGTTCCCAAGATACTCAAAGAGGGCATAGTCCCGGTCGCCATTGAATTCATGTCGGGCATTGCCATGCAGTTGTGCCAGAATTACACGGGCATAAAACTTCCCATTCCAGAAGCTCCGAATTATCTCATTGTAATCATTGAATCAGACAGTGAAGCTGAACTAGCGAATCTTACCGAGCGAGTTAACGCTATCTGCTTAAATAATGGTGCCTCCGATGTTTTCGTCGTGGACACGGAGAAAGATATGAAGAAGGTATCTGAGGTCAGGGCAAAGCTGCACTTTGCCGTGAAATCGCTAGGATTGGAAGATATAGGCGATGCTGTAGTTCCGAGGAGTAAGATTCCTGAATTTATAAAAATGTTGGGTGAAATAACGCAGAAGCATGGTATCCTGGTAAGCGGCAGCGGGCACGCTGGTGACGGGAATGTGCACTTCAGCGTTATCGCCTTTGGTACGCCAAAGGAGGAGTTTAACCATAAGTTGCCTGAAATTTTGGAGGATGTATTTAGAGGAAGTGTATCGCTAGGAGGTACCATCTCCGGCGAGCACGGAATTGGCGTTACCAAGAAGAAATATGTTCCTATTGCAATAAAACAAGAGCAGATAGAACTTATGAGAAACATAAAAAGGGTTTTCGACCCAAACTACATCCTGAACCCGGGAAAGATTTTTGATTAGCAGGATGATTTTAGGTGTTGATGAGGCGGGTAGAGGCTGTGTGATCGGTCCGCTGGTTATCTGTGGCTTATTGGCAAGTAAGGAAACCATAGAGCGGTTTCAAGAAATAGGCGTTCGGGATTCTAAGCAGCTAAGCCGAAAAAAACGTGAGCAGCTTGGTTCTGAGATAGCGAGCCTGGCAGAAGATTTTATGCTTATCAAAATAAGCCCTGGTGAGATAGATGGATGCTTGTGGAGGCATGGGCTTAATTTGCTGGAGGCGGCGAAAACCGCCGAAATGGTAAACCATCTGAAGCCAGCTGTTGCCTATATTGATGCTCCCGGTAAGGGGGCACAGGGCTACACCCGGTTAATTAATTCCGCAATTCATGTCAGAATTCAAATCATAGCGGAGAACTTTGCTGACCGGAATTATCCTGTGGTGAGCGCTGCCTCTATACTGGCTAAAGTCCATAGAGACGCAGTGATACAGGAATTACATGGTGAATATGGTGACTTTGGCTCCGGTTATCCCTCGGATAGGAAAACGAGGGAATTCCTCAGGCAGTGCTATCAACGAGAGGGAAAGTTCCCCGACATAGTTAGAACTGGGTGGGCGACGGTTAGGAAGATAACCGCTCCCAGGCAGGCTGATCTAGCTCACATAGATGAGTGACTCGTACATCGTTATAACGTCGAAGAGTAGCAACTGTCATTGCGAGCCATCCTTTTAATTGTCATTGCGAGCGAAGCGTGGCAATCTCAGGGAAGCAAAACTCAAAAACCAAGGTGCAAAATGAGGAAGATTTTTATATTTTAATTTGTCATTTTGACTTTTTATGTTTGATTTTTGATATTGTTCATCCGTCTTAAACTAACCAAAGACGAACTGTTTGATTGCTTCGAAGTAACGCTCCATTCCCACTAGCATTATATCGTTGTGCTCTGCATTGGGAATAATAACCAGGTTCTTGTTGCTTGAGGCGGCGTTATCAAACAAAGCTTTGCCTTCAGTGGAGGGGATAAGGCTATCATACTCGCCGTGGATAATGAGCGTTGGTATGGTGATGGTTCGCATCTTGACGAGGTTGGGAAATTCGGCATCCGCTATACCCAGTGATTCAGCGGGGAATCCCAGGTGCAAAAGGAGGTTAATAACGCTGGCGAAGCCGCTCTCGATAATGAGCCCCTTTAATTGCTTCTGGTAGCGTTGGGCTATTTCGATGGCGGAAGCGCTTCCCAGAGAGCGACCCATCGCAAAGATATCGTTGCTGTAGTGGTTTTCGTTCAGGATGTCGACGAATGCCTTAAACATCACCGGAGCATCTGAAATCATATTGCTGAAGGTAGGTCTACCCCGGCTTGCGCCATAGCCTCGATAGCCTGCCACAAATAGGTTAATACCCAGTTGGTTATATATCGGGGCGATGTAGTTATAGTCACTGACCACCTCGCCATTGCCATGGAAGTAGATGAGAGAGGGTGCTCTCTGGCTATGGACATAAAAGCGACAAGAAACGGAGACATCCCTCTCTACCGGAATAAGATAGTCGCTGGCATTGGCAGGCGCTGTGCTGAAATCCTTCCTGGGGTAAAAGATAAAGGAAAGGACCATAGGCTGATCCAGGGTGGAATAATCAGCTTGCTCAGTCATATTTTCCTTTTAGATTGATTTTAGCATGTAGTGGTAACATAAATCCAAATAAGCAGGGTTTATTAGAATGTTAAATAGACGTTTCTAATTGAAGTTGGGTGAAGGTATAATTGAGAACTATTCCAAAATTATGGGGTCTATAATATGTTGAATAAGAGGAGGAAACAGTATGGAAATTAAGAAAGTGGGGGTGGTTGGTTGTGGGTTTATGGGTTCTGGTATTACTCAAGTCTGCGCTCAATCAGGCTATCAGGTGGTAGTATCAGAAGTAAATGATGAGCTTTTGAATAAAGGGCTGACCACAATTGATTATTATCTCACTAGAAGCGTACTGAAGGGCAAGATATCTCAGCAGGATAAGGACTCTGTCCTGGCTCGTATCAAGGGCACTACTAATACCAAAGACTTCAGCGACTGTGACCTGGTGATAGAAGTTGTTCCTGAGAATATTGATTTAAAGAAAGAGGTATTCGTCAGGATTGATAAAATATGCCCTGAGCGTACCATCCTGGCTAGCAATACCTCTTGTATATCTATTTTTGAGTTAGCTAAGGTAACCAACAGGCCTGAAAAGGTATTAGGTATGCACTTCCTTTCCCCGGTACCACCCAGCAAGTTACTGGAAATTGTCAGGTCTGCTGCTACCAGCGATGAGACCCTTGAGCTCGGCAAGAAATTCGGTGAATCCCTGGGGAAGACTGTCATTGTTGCCAAAGATGTCCCACCGTTTATTTTCAATCGTCTGTTGATGGCCTTGGAAGGCACAGCCATCCAGATGCTGGAAGAAGGCATTGCCACCAAAGAGGATATTGATAAGAGTATGACCTTGGGGTTGTATCATCCCATAGGGCCGATAGCTCTATTAGACTTTAATGGTATTGATGTTGCCTATAAGGTGTGCCAGGCTATGTATGAGCAAACTAAGGACCCTCAATATGCTCCATCTCCTTTGATAAAAAAGATGGTTGAGACCGGGCGGCTGGGACGTAAGACAGGGAAGGGATTCTATGACTACAAGTGAAATCCTTGTGCTTGGCGTGGTGGACTGTTACCAACCACAGCGACCACGCTGGTGATATTGGCAAAGCAATAGAGCAAATGCCAATGCCAGCCCAAGCATTGGAAGGGATAAAAAACGGGGGTTAAACAACCCCCGTTATCTCACAGGCTATTAAACGATGGTGAAGTGACTTACATTGTTTATTTTATACCAATTTTTAGAGCGTGTTAATAATAGTTTAGAGGCGAGGGGCGTTTTATATTCTAAGCCTTATGGTGTGGGTGTTTACAAAGATTCCGTCAGAATCTGGGAAATATCCTTAACGGCTAGCTTATCTTCTAATTCCTCTACTTTTACGGCATCCTGGAGCATCGTCATGCAACTGGGACAGGCAACTGCCAGGATATCAGCTCCAGTTTCATAAGCTTCTCTAACTCTAATCCTGCTGGGACTTTCTTTGCTGCCTGCCAGGAGATCGGTAACAAAATTGCCGCTTCCACCACCACAGCAGAAGGAATTTTCCCTGTTTCGTTCCATTTCCAGTAATTCGATTCCGGGGATGCTTTGCAAAATTTTCCGCGGCTCGCCGTATATTTTGTTATATCTTCCCAGGAAGCAAGGGTCATGATAGGTAACTTTAATCTTGTTCCGGGATGGTCTTATCTTATTTTCCCGGAGCAGACCACACAGGAGTTGAGTGTAATGAGACACTTCAAAATAGGCGTTACTGACCAGAGGATAGTTATTTTTCATCGCATTATATGCGTGTGGTGAAAGTGTAACCACCTTTTTAACACTAAGCTCTTTGAACTTCTGGATATTCCTCTCAGCCAATACTTGAAACAACTCCCTTTCTCCAAGAAGATATACTTCGTTCCCACAACAATTCTCTTCATTGCCGAGGATTCCAAAAGATACTCCTGCTTCATTTAGTAAGGCGCCAACGCTCCGGGCCATTCTTTGTCCAAATTCATCATATGAGCCGAGACATCCGACATAGAACAGATATTCATCACCCGGTTGATATTTTTTTATTCCAGTTGCCCAGGCATCTCTTTTACCCCTCTCCTTCAATGGATTTCCAAGCCGGTAAACATCCTCTAGGAAGCTGGTTACACGGGGCGGTATTCTACCTTTCTCCTTCTCCAGCATGTCACTTCTGGCGGATACTATCCAATCAACGATGTCACTGGAAAACTTCATTGGGCACTGTTCAACGCAGTTCTTACAGGTTGTGCAGGAATATAAAATCTCGGCAAGGTGCTCCGACCACTCAATTTCACCCTTTAGCCAGGCGTAAATAAGCCATAATCTTCCACTTGTGGAATAGGTATCAAAGCGGAACCTGGCGTAGGAAGGACAGTTAAAGTCTGAGTAATCAGAGGGAAACTTACAATATCCGCACCTGAAGCATCTATGGATTTGCTTGGTATAGTCTGTCAAGGTTAAGCCTCCCAGTTCCCGGGATTCATGATTCCGTTGGGGTCTAACAGTTCTTTTATCTTCTTCATAATTTTCAACGTATTGGGGTCCATCCTTTCAATTATCATTTTCTGCTCTTCTATGGTTGGCTTCCACATCATTCCTCCTTGCTCTACGGTGAACTCAGCCGCTTCACGTAAGGCTTTCCTAATCCTGTCCATTTCATCATCATCAGCGCGATTAAAAGTAAAAGCAAAGGCATACATCATACAATGCCCTCCTGCGATGACCCGTGATGTGGCTGAATAGGATAGGTTGTACTTTGAAACAAGCTCTTTCTGTTTTGTAATAAACTCTGGATATTTCTCGAGGGGAATAATCGGTCCGCTATATTCAAATCCACCGCCCTTTCTGACATCGGCAAATCTGACTACATCCCTTGATGGCATCTCTAGAAGGGGCGGCTTCATATCCGCCGGGACGGATAAAAATCCACCATCTCTGCTCTCAAAAATGTCCCAAAGTGCATCCCATATGATCTTCCTCTTAAAATCGAGTTCTTCATCCGAGTCCCCAGTTATAATTATCAGTATGTAGATATTTCCTTTCATTCTTGGAGGTAGTGGCTGCTCATTCACAACTATGTCCTCCGTCATTTCGGTATGAGTTAATTTAAGGATGATATCGGGAACCAGTTCTATCTTGTCTGTTAGGAATACCATGACATCCCTCATTTTCTTGGCGGGATAAAGTCGTAATCCCAACTTGGTGATGATGCCTGTGGTACCAAACCAGCCCAGGAAAAGTCCACTTAGATCAGGCCATGGAGCTCCTCTTGAGAACCAATATGGCGATATGGAATGTGAGCCAATTCGGCAAATTTCCCCTGTTGGCAACACGACTTCCAGGCCGCTAACCATGTCGGAATTAAAGCCGTATTGTTGGGTCAAACGCCCCTGCCCATGTATTACTGCGTTACCTACCACTGTAGATATTGCTGGCGAGTCGGGTATACTATGTCTTAACTTGGGATGGTGCTTCTTTAGATAGTTTTGCAACATACCATGCGTAACACCACCCTCAACAACGACATATCGGCTTTTCTCATTTACCTCTAATATCTTTCCCATCCTTTTCATGTCTATTACAATTCCACCCTTTTGTGGAATAACCAAGCCAGTTAATGCCAGACCGCCTCCCTTGGGGACTATTGGTATCTTCTCCTTGTTTGCAAGCTTGACTATCTGTTGCACCTCTTCAGTTGTCTCAGGCATCACTACGTAATCTGGCTCATGTGGAGGGGTTAAGCCAGGATCGCGTCCATAGAAATAACGCTCCTCTTTCTGATTTGAAACATGCTCCTCTCCAACAATCTCAACAAGGGACTTATAAATATCAGTCATATCCTCTCATGCCTCCAGCGCTGGCTTTTCGCCAATTGCCATTTTGCATAAGTCAATTATGTGAATTGGCTTTATTCCCCTTTTGGCAACCTTTTCACCTATGTTCAACTGGCACATGGGGCAGTTAAACACACAGTACTCGGCTTCACCTTTTACCATGTCATCCAGATTCCTCTTTTGCACATCATCGGCGAGCTTGTAGCCCTGGCCCATCCTGATAACTTCTGCACAGCATAATGCATTTTCTCCCACATATTCCCGTTTCACCCGATGAACGCCTATTAAATTAAATATGTCATTCACGAAATGCTCTGTCTTCGGAGAAAGCCGATTTGAGCAGGGCCGCTGGTAAGCTACTTTAACATTCAGCGGCTTTATTTCATCCTTGAGTTCCTTTAGCTTTTCATATAGATACTCAAAATAATGGGTAGTTTTAAATGGCACTTCCATGCCGTAGGCTGGTGCCAGTGAGTTAAATGTGCCATAACATTCATCGTGGAGACATATAAGTTCCTTAATCCCTAGCTTTGCGATATTTTCTATTACTTTGGGCAACCTGTCTTTTATCACTGACATTCCGGCGTAATGTAAAAAAACAGCGTTGCAGAAAAACTCCTCACCCATAATATAAGACGAGGCAATACCATCAAAAAGCTTTCCTGTAGCCAAGAATGGAAATATGGGAATGAAACAAAATGACAGTGCCCTTTCCTCAACTTTACCTACTGTGAACCTTCCTCTTGGTTCACATTGATTGATCCACATAGTAGCGATGGATCTAGGTGCCGGTAATATTCCCTTTTCCTCCTGCCGCTCAACGATCAAGTAAAATGGATGATTTCCCATTTTGCAGTACTCTTCACAGGCATAACATGTGACGCAGTCATGCAGCACAAAAGAATCCTCGCCGTTGATTATCTTCTGCATCTCTGTCCTTGCCTTATCCTTGTCCAGATGCAGATACTGGCACTTAACCAGGCAATCCTGAGTCTTGCAGGCAGCGCATTTCGCTGGATCAAAATTCAATTGAAGCATCTTATTTTATTACCTCTTAGAAGTTTATCTTGTTGGAGTAATTGCTGACAAGAAAGTTCTCACATAAGAGGAATGACATCCATCCAACACAAGAGTTTGCCCTGTCACATAACTCGAAGCCTCCGATACTAGAAAAAGAACAGCACCAACCATTTCCTCAGGCTCAGCTATTCGCCCCAGAGCTGTGCTATCTTCAACCTTCTCACGAATCTCGGAGGTGCTCCATAGCAGAGAGGAAAGCTTGGTTTTCACGACACCTGGGGCAATTGCGTTTACCCTGATATTGTATTGCCCCCATTCCTGAGCAAGGACCTGGGTAAGCATAATGACCCCTGCCTTACTTATGGAGTAAACTCCTAGTCCTATGTCAGGATGAATTCCGGCTGTTGAGGCAACATTGATTATGCTTCCACCGCCTTTATCGCGCATTATTTTGCCCACTGCCTGACTTAAGAAAAAATAACCTTTGAGGTTTAACCCCATAGTTACATCCCAGACTCCCTCTTCAACATCGAACACCGAGCCAAATGTGGGATTGGTGCCAGCGTTATTCACCAGGATATCAATATGGCCAAATTCGTCCATCGCTTTTTTAACCAGGTTATCGATCTCGGGAAGGTGGCGAACATTGGCTGATACCGGAAGGGCTTTCCTTCCCATATCGGTTATCTCCTGAGCTACCTTTTCTAAATCTGGTAATTTACGGCTGGCAAGCACTATATCACTACCTGCCTCTGCCAGCCCTAAGGCGATGCTTCGACCAATTCCCCGACTTCCACCGGTGACTAAGGCTACCTTTCCGGGAAGATGAAACTTGTCCAGAAATGACTCCCTTTTACTGTCATCCATAATACTACTCCTTATAGTGATACTGTGATAAGCATGCCGACAGTCTAGGCCTTGCCATACATCTCTCGAAATCGCTCCAGCATCTTTCTGGGGGTTACCGTAGGTCTTTCATATTTAGGAAGCTCTTTTTCTATTCCAAACAGGTATTTCGCTATGTTCTTCAAAGGCTCGAGGTCATACCTTCCCATCATAGTGATGGCTTCCATCTGAGGAGAGCCACCGCCATGCAATCCTGCCACTTGCATTACCCCAGCTACCTCAGAGACTATCATACCCTCTATACCCCGAAAACACCGGTGTTGATTTTCGGCAGATATTTTGGGATTCCTCATCAAGTATTTATTTGCCAGCTTTCCCGTTTCTTTGGAGAAGAATTCCTCCTCGAAGGGCAAGGTGGCACACAAACCTCCAGCGAGGTCAGCGACGATTTTAAACTCGTTATAAATCTCCTCTCCAGCAAGCTTCCTGCCAGCATTAGTTAAAATTTCGTCGGGTACCCATGTTCCAGACGACGATTTTTCAGCTCGGTAGGCACTCATTTGACCTGCCGCAAAAACAAGCTCTGCCGTGGTTATCATATGACATAGTTTGTCCCTCACGTGGCTTGTCCTTTCAATCCCATTGTATTCTGCCACAAGTGCTGCAGCACTGGCTAGAACTTCCGATACCGCAGGCTTGCAACCGGTATATGAATGACGGTGGTAATGGGCAAAAAGCAAAGCAAGGAAACCAGCGAAGGGCGTTTGTCTTGGGTCAGCCTTTCCGTCCATGAAGACCCTTTCCCGAGGGACAAAGACATCGTCAAAGATGGTAAACGATTCCGCATCGCCCATTTCTGCACCAGGAGCCTGTCCGTATTTCACCTTATGCATACGCGCTGGTCTAACAAGCATTTTTACTCCTTCCCAGTCGGCTGGGATAGCGAAGGCAACAGCGTAGTCATTATCCTTATCAGTCATGAATCTTGTCGGTATAGCTATAATCTCATCACTCACGGGGGCGGTTGTGTTATCAATCTTGGCACCCCTGACCACGATTCCATCGGGCCTGCTTTCTACAATCCTGAGATAAAGGTCAGGGTCAACTTGCTCATGAGGTCTTTTTAATCTGTCGCCTTTGGTGTCGGTCTGAGCACAATTGGCACATATATCGTTGTCCTGCCAATATCTAAGATACTTCAAGAAGTTTTGATTGGTATCTGTGCCTAAGAACTGATCCATCTCATAGGTAACCACAGAGAGGGCATTCATAACATCTATTCCCATACACCTCATAATACAGCCTCCGACCCTGTGGCAAAGGAGCCTGGTCATCCGCTGTTTCTTTAGCAAGTCATCCACGCTTTGATGGATGTGAGTAAACCTGTTTATCTTCTCCCCCGTTAAGTGTGATGTTGCAGTGCATAGGTCTTCCCACTCAGGGTCATTGGCACGGTCATATGTCTCCTGTATGATGCGCAATTGTCCCGAAAGTCTCTCATCATCCCTGGTCACTTTCTCTCCAGCGATGTAGAGATTCTTCCTCATCTTCTTGACTCTGTTGAAGTAATCGTTGTAAGTCTTAATAGCCATTTTCCCTCCTTTTTAGCTTTTAAAGCCAAAGATTTTCGCAGCGTTTTCTCCAAGTACCGCGTCTATTTCTTCTTTTGTAAACTTAATGCCGTCAGGTGCATTCTCAGGGAGCTCCTTTATCATGTTAAGCCAGTCTTTCATAGGTATTACAGCCTCCAATACGGGATTGTCTGTTCCCCAAAGGAACTTTGATGCAGCAGCCTCATCAAAGGCTGCTCTTAGCATATGGCAAAACTCCGCAAAGTTCCTCCTTGCTGTTACCTGTTGACCTGAGAAATCGGCATATAAGGTGGTTGCCTTGGCAGATATCAGGTTAACCATCTCGTGCCACCAGCAGAAGCCCAGATGAGCACCTATGACTGTAAGTCTTGGGAAATCACTTACTATGCTATCCAGGTAGACAGGCTTGGCATATTTACTTTTCAAGGGTTTTGAAATGGGTCCTAGATGGGAAAGCAAGGGGATATTCAACTCCTGAGCCTTCTCCAGTACCTTATATGACTCCTTACTATCAGGATAAAAGCCTGCTGTGGGATGATATTTAAGACCCCGGCATCCGTAGTCGTTCACCGCTCTGTCCAGAATATCAACTGCGTCAGCCCTGCGCGGGTCAACCCCGGCAAATGCAACAACTCTATCGGGATACTTCTTTGCTAAAGAGCCATAGAATTGATTGATCTCGTCCACTGTTTTCTCTGCCTCTCCTATCCCATATCCCCAATCAAGGGCCATAATAAAGGTCTTGTCCACCCCTGATGCGTCCATGTTTGCTATCAGCTTAGAGCCATCAGCATCCATCATTGGGTCCATGATGCCCTTCTTTACTTGATCTACTGTAGGAGAACCTAGTTTGTTCTTCCTGAAAAAATCTATGGCGATTTCAGCCAGTTCGTTCCAGTAATTATCCGATATAATGTCCCATGTCCAAACATGACAATGCGCATCTATAATCATTTTTTCTCCTTTTAAATTTCTTAGTATCGGTTTGACTTCGATCTACTGGCAAATATATCCCCCAGATACCTTCAGTGTCAACATACAATGTAGAGCGAATTGTATAATCTTGCGGGGACTGTGGGGTGTGGTAGGATATGAGTTATGAAGGTTGAGGCAAGTTTGGTAAAATGTTGTTGTATTCTGTATTTCGTATGCGGGGGAGTGTCGGAATTGGCAGACGAGCATGACTTAGGATCATGTGCCGCAAGGCGTGGGGGTTCGAGTCCCCCCTTCCCCACAATTAAGATGAGTTGATGGGAAGCAACAAGAGGCTACCTCAAGATTTTCAATCTTACCAGCAAGGGATAGAAAGGGAGCTGAAAGAGATTATCGGGAGTAATCCTCTGACTTTCTATGACATGTTGCGATACCACATGGGGTGGCAGGATGAGCAGGGTTGTCCTTACCATGGGGAATCGGGGAAATTTGTTCGTCCTCTCCTTTGCTTGATTAGTTGCCAGGCAACAGGAGGGGATGCAGTGCGGATAATGCCTGCCGCAGCAGCGCTAGAGCTTATTCATAATTTCTCGTTAATTCACGATGATATTCAAGATGCTAGTTGCGAACGCCATCACCGCCCCACTGTGTGGAAGATATGGGGTCAATCACAGGCGATAAACGCTGGCGATGCTATGTTTGCCTTAGCCTTCTCTGCCTTGTTCAGATTAAAGTATAATGGCATAAAAGAGCAAAGGGTTATGGCTGCGTCTCAGTTGTTAAATGAGGCTTGTCTGAAGCTTTGTGAGGGGCAATATCTGGATATTGCTTATCAGAGCCGTCTTGATGTTACTATAAAGGACTATCTTGATATGATAGCTAAAAAGACAGCGGCATTAATGGCAGCATCAACTGCCATAGGGACATGTTTGGCTGTGGATAATGATAAGATGGTGGATTCTTTCTATGGATTTGGTGAAGAGCTGGGTATGGCCTATCAAATTCAAGATGATATGTTGGGTATCTGGGGAAAAGAGGAGGAAATCGGGAAGCCGGTGAAAGATGATATTTCACAGGGGAAGAAAACATTGCCGGTAGTCTACGCCTTTGAGAATTGTAAGGATAGTGACCGTAAAAAACTAGAAGAGATTTATTCACAGGAAGTTATTTCAAGTGAGGACGTCGCCATGGTGATGGAAATCCTGGACCGCTCCGGGGCGCGTAGGTATGGTCAAAAGTTGATACAGCAATATCATCGTCAAGCCTTGGCGATTTTGGGAGTAAGCGGTTTGGATTTGTCACGGCAGGCTCCGTTAAAGGTGATAGCGAGCTTTTTATTGGAGCGCGATTATTAGGTAGAAAGATGCAGAAAAAGACTGTTAGAGATATCCCGGTCGAAGGAAAGAGGGTTTTAGTTAGGGTTGATTTTAATGTGCCTATGGATATGGAAGCAGGCATCATTACCGATGATAGCCGTATTCGTGCCTCGCTGCCTACCATCAAGTATCTTGTTGCCCACGGAGCGAAGGTGATACTTTGTTCTCATTTGGGGCGTCCTAAGGGTAAAGTTGTCGAGGGATTACGGATGGCACCGGTAGCACAACGGTTGTCAGAACTTCTGGAGTTGCCAGTTGAGACTGCAGATGATTGTATAGGGGAAGAGGTGAAAACCAAGGTGAAAATGCTTGGAGGCGGAGATATTCTCTTGCTGGAAAATCTTCGCTTTCACCCTGAAGAAGAGGCAAATGACCCTTCCTTCGCTAAAGAGCTGGCTGAGTTAGCTGATTTATATGTTGACGATGCTTTTGGAACCAGCCATAGGGCGCATGCTTCCACTGTTGGTGTGGCTCAATATTTGCCGGCAGTGGCTGGTTTTCTGTTGGAGAAGGAATTGGAAGCATTAGGGCACTTATTGAGTGAGCCACAACGCCCCTTTGCTTGCGTGATAGGTGGTGCCAAGGTAAGCGATAAAATGGGGTTGTTGCAGAACATGTTGCGGTGGGTGGATATTTTACTTATTGGTGGTGGCATGGTGGCTACTTTTTTAAAGGCAATGGGATATGAGGTAGGCAATTCCCCTATTGAGGTGGATAAGCTGGAACTAGCTAAGGAGTTATTGCAGGAGTCAGGTGGGGAACGGACTGCCAAGATTTTGTTGCCTGTAGATGTTATGGTAGCGCCAGCAATTACTCCTGGTATTGGCAGCCAGCTCGTGCCTATAGATGGTATTCCATCTGACAGTTTAATCGTAGACATCGGACCAAACACCATCGAGCTTTTTTCAAATGAACTGAGAAGATGCCACACTGTTATTTGGAATGGTCCTGTAGGTGTTTACGAGGTGCCTCCTTTTGACCATGGCACCAGGTCATTGGTCAGTGTTCTTTCCTCTCTCAGTAATGCCACTACTATCGTCGGGGGTGGTTCTAGTGCTGAGGTGATTCAGGAAATGGGTTTGGGGGATAAAGTGACCCATGTCTCCACAGGTGGTGGGGCAAGTTTGAGGTTCCTGGAGGGTACTCCTTTGCCTGGGGTGGAAGTCCTATTGGACCGTGAAGAACAATAGAAGCTTGTCATGCGTATTCCTTTAATTGCTGGCAATTGGAAGATGAATACTACAGTGGCTGAGGCTGAGAAACTTGCCTCTTCACTGCGAGACAGCTTGGATAAAATAGATGGGATAGAGAAAGTGCTCTGTCCACCGATTATCTCTTTAACAACATTGAGCAAGGTGCTACAGGGCTCATCTGTGAAGTTAGGGGCTCAAAATATGTATTTTGAAGCCAGGGGGGCTTACACAGGGGAAATATCCCCGTTGATGCTTAAAGGGCTCGTGGAATTTGTTATTCTGGGACATTCCGAGAGGCGGTCATATTTTGCTGAGACAGATGAGCTGGTCAATAAAAAAGTGCAAGCTGCTCTGGATTTCAAGCTCAAGCCTATCCTGTGTGTTGGTGAGAGGCTTGAAGAAAATGAAGCTGGTAAGACAGAACAGGTTATCACCAGGCAATTAGAGGGGGATCTAGCTAATATAGAGCCCAGCATCGATTTAGTTATTGCCTATGAGCCAATATGGGCTATCGGCACAGGCAAGGCAGCTGATGGCATAACAGCAGCTACCACCATCAAGTTTATTCGCGATACCCTTGCTAACCTTTGGAATAGCGATATAGCTCAAGAAGTCCGTCTTCTCTATGGTGGTAGTGTTACTAGCAACAATATTGCTGAGTTTGTTTCCCAACCTGAAATTGACGGTGCTTTAGTTGGTGGTGCGAGCCTTAAGGCCGATGAGTTTTCAAGCATTGTAGGTCAATCGGCTGCGATTAAGAAGCTGAGGAGTGATGCGTAATGAGTGATGAGTTACCCTTTACGCATTACCCATTACCCATTACTTTCTGAAGATGAGATGTCTTGTTGCTATTGTTGGTCCCACAGCGATAGGCAAAAGCAAGCTTGCTTTCCGATTAGCTTTGGATTTTGGAGCGGAGATAGTAAGCGCTGATAGCCGCCAGGTTTACCGGTATATGGATATCGGCACCAACAAACCTACGCTGGAGGAACAAAAATCAATTCCTCATCATCTCATTGACGTGGTGAATCCAGACGAGGATTTTAACTTGGCTGACTATCTCCATATGGCTCGCAAGGTTATCGAGGCTATCCAACAAAGGAGTAAGTTGCCCTTGCTGGTAGGGGGTAGCGGACTTTATGTCTGGTCGATAATTGAAGGTTGGGAAATTCCTAACGTTCCTCCCAACCAAGATTTAAGGCGGGAGCTGGAACTTAAAGCAAGGGAGCAAGGCAGTCATGCTCTTTATCAGCAATTGTGTGAAGTTGATCCCGTAGCAACAGCAAAAATAGACCCCCATAATATACGCCGTATCATAAGAGCTTTGGAAATTTACCAGTTGTCTGGGCAGTCCCCTTCGCTGGTTAGGCGAAAAGAGGCACCTGATTTTCCCGTCCTCATTGTTGGGTTGACTGCGGAAAGAAGCGAACTGTACCACAAAATTGACCAGCGGGTGGATAAAATGATTAGTAGAGGGTTAATCGAAGAGGTGAAAGAGCTAATGCATAAAGGTTATAACCCTTCCTTGCCTTCAATGTCTGGTATAGGCTATAAACAGATTGGTGATTTTCTTTCTGGCAAGATGGCCTTGCCTAAAACAGTAGAGAAAATAAAGTATGAGACTCACCGTTTGGCTCGCCATCAATACGCCTGGTTTCGGCCCAGCGATGCCAGAATCAATTGGTTTGATACCACTCACCCTTTTGTTATTCTAAGTGAAGTGAAGAATCTAATACAAAGCTTTTTGCCATGAAATTTTCAAAGCTACAGGCTACAGGAAACGACTTCATTTTGGTAGATGGTCGAGATATGGAACGAGACTGGGCAAAGCTAGCGCAGGCTATGTGTCAACGCCGTTTCGGTGTAGGAGCCGATGGATTGCTGCTGTTGGAAAGGGCTAATGTCGCTGACTTAAGGATGCGTGTTTTCAACCCCGATGGTTCTGAGGCTGAAGTATGTGGTAATGGACTGAGATGTTTTGTTAAATATGCTATTGAAGGAGGGATAGTTGACAAAGTGGCATTGCAAGCTGAAACCCTGAGCAAGGCGAAGTGGCAACAAGATAGCCTTTGGTTAACTATAGAAACTTTAGCCGGCACAGAAGAGGCCAAAGCCTTCATGGTGGGGAATAAAGTAACGTGGGTTGAGGTAAACATGGGCATGCCTCGATTTGAGTCTGAGCAGATTCCCATTAAAGAGGAAGTTGATATAATACCAATATTAAACTATCCTTTGACCTTGGGCGAAAGGAAATTGAGTTTATCTCTTCTATCTATGGGAAATCCTCATGCGGTGTACTTCGTCTTTGAGCCGGTTGTTAAGTTTCCTTTAGCTGAAGTAGGTCCCCAGGTGGAGAGGCATTGTATGTTTCCACAAGGGACGAATTTTGAAATAGCAAGGATTTTAGATAAGAACAAAATAGAAGCTAGAGTGTGGGAGCGAGGTGTCGGTGAGACTCTCGCTTGTGGCAGTGGTGCTTGTGCGATCGCTGTAGCTGCCCGTTTGCTTAATTATGTTAACAATAATGTTGACATAATATTTCCAGGAGGAACCTTAGTGGTATCCTGGGATGGAAAGGGTGGGGTGGTGCTCGGTGGTCCTGTAGAAGAGGTATTCACTGGGGAGTGGCTAAAATAAGAGAAATTTGGCCCACAATCAAGGGGGGAATTGATGCGAGTGGCGAAACGGCTTGATAGGTTACCTCGCTATCTTTTCGTAGAAATCAGCGGAAAGATTGCTGAGAAAAGGGCTGAGGGGGTGGATGTGATCAACTTTGCCATCGGCGACCCTGAGTTACCCACTCCATCTCATATCATTGAGTATATGTGTGAGGCAGCACATGACCCTGCTAACCATCGTTATCCTGAAACTGCTGGCTTGCCTCAACTCCGTGAAGCTATTGCTGGATGGTATCAAAGGCGATTAAGTGTTGCCCTGGACCCGAATAGAGAAGTATTGCCACTTATTGGCTCGAAAGAAGGAATTGGACATATAGCTTTTGTTTTTATCGAGCCAGGGGATATAGCTTTAGTGCCTGACCCGGGCTACCCCGTTTATGCTAGGGGAACTCTGCTGGCTGGCGGTGAACCCTACTTTATGCCTTTGAGGGCGGAGAACGATTTCTTGCCTGATTTTGAAAATATCCCCAAGGATATAGTCAGGAGAGCCAAGCTCATGTGGCTGAACTATCCCAATAATCCTACTGGTGTCACTGTCGATCGGCCTGATTTCTTTGAGAAAGCGGTTTATTTTGCCAGGCAGCATAGTCTGGCAATATGCCATGATGCTGCCTACACCGAGGTTGCCTTTGATGGCTACAAGCCACCGAGTTTCATGCAAGCCGCCGGGGCTAAAGAAGTCGGGGTGGAGTTTCACTCTTTATCGAAAACTTATCATATGACTGGCTGGCGCATAGGGATGGTGGTTGGTAATGCTGAAATGATAAATGCCTTGTTTCGAGTTAAGTCCAATTTGGATTCAGGCATTCCCCAGGCAATCCAGCATGCTGCCATAAAGGCTCTAAACAGTTCTCAGGAGTATATTTTAGAGTACAATGCTATTTTGCAACGCCGTCGTGATAAGTTAATACAGGTTATTAATCAGATAGGGTTGCGAGCGAGAGTGCCTAAAGCTACTTTCTATATTTGGGCGAGTGTTCCTCAAGGTTGCACCTCTACAGATTTTGCTGATAAGTTGCTCAATGAAGCCGGGGTGGCAGTAACCCCCGGCATTGGTTATGGAAAGGAGGGTGAAGGCTATATCAGGTTCTCCTTGACTCTTCCCGATGATAGGTTGGAGCAAGGAATAGAGCGATTATTATCCTGGCAAGGGAGGCAAAAATAAGGCGGAAGACTTTTGCTACGCAAGCTGAACAAGAGCGCGTATTCTTAGTAGGGGTAGAGTGCAAAGCCGCTAGTGATGGCTGGTCTACAACTGATTCATTGGAGGAACTATCTTGTTTAGCCAAGACGGCTAACGCTGCTGTGGTAGGTAAGCTTACTCAAAAGCTAGATATGCCTTCGCCAGCTCATTATATCGGCAAAGGCAAGATTGATGAGCTACGCAATCTTAAGGAGGAAATTCAGTATGATACAGTGATTTTTGATGATGACTTATCCCCGAGACAGCAGAGAAATCTTGAGGAGGCTCTCGGGGTTAAGGTTGTTGACCGCACCGCGCTCATCTTAGATATATTTGCCAAACATGCTCAGACTCGGGAAGGGCAGCTTCAAGTCGAGTTAGCTCAGCATCAATATCTGTTACCACGGCTTCTTGGTCAATGGAGTCACTTGGAGCGACTTGGCGGTGGGATTGGTACTAGAGGGCCTGGTGAATCGCAGTTGGAGACTGATCGGCGTCTTATCCGCAAACGTATTAACCGTCTTAAACACGAGATAGAGGAAATAAGGCAGCATCGAGACCTTTATCGAAAGCATCGTAGGACAAGGGGTATGCCTGTAGTGGCTCTTGTAGGCTATACCAATGCCGGCAAAAGCACCTTATTCAATACTTTGAGCAAGGCAAGCATGGTGGTGAAGGAAGACCTCTTTTCTACTTTAGACCCGGTAACCCGTCGTTTGACCCTACCTGAAGGGCAGCAGTTTCTAATTACTGATACCGTTGGCTTTATTCACAAATTGCCAACGTTGTTAATTGCGGCATTTCAGGCTACTCTTGAGGAGCTTAGCGAAGCTAATTTGCTTCTGCACGTGGTTGATATAATACATAAGAATGCTTCCTATCAATGCCTCGTGGTGGAGAAAATACTAAAGGAACTAAACCTTAATGATAAGTCAAGGATTACGGTGTTCAATAAGTTAGATTTAGCCCTGGGCAGTGAGGAGGAATTAGAATGTGTGACTACTGTTCCTTTTCTTGAAGGGGGAATCGGACTACCAAGTAAAAATATTGTTCTCATCTCTGCTGTTAATGGCTGGGGTATAAACAAATTGTTAGAGAAGATAACTTCCTATTTAAGCAATACCTTGATACAAGATATGATGGCAAAAACCAAATGAGTGCTGCCTTTTGGTATCCTTTCGATGAATGAGGGGTAATTTAACCCTCGTCAGTTTGTGACTGAGTTCCTTCCTTGTAATTTTATGGCACAGTATATAGTATATATAATTGTTGCTATCTATCATTGAAGTGATGCCAAAGAATGAAGCATGGAATAGAGGGAAATGAGTGTTAATGAATTAGGGGAAGGTGAGAGGCTAGCGAAGGATAGTTTTACTAGTTACCGCCGGAGCTATTTCGCTGGAGGAAGATCCAACAACACTTGGGGAGCCAGACTGGAAAGGATAGTTCAGGTTATCCCTGAGAAATTAGCCTTTGTTCAAGGCGATAGAAGGCTTACCTGGAAGCAATTTGATGAGCGGGTAAACAGCTTGAGTAACGCCCTATTAGATTTAGGGATTAAGAAAGGAGAGCGAGTAGGTATTGCTGGGTTTAATTCCATAGAGTGGATGGAATCCTACTTTGCCATATCTAGGATTGGTGCTGTTCCGTTTAACTTAAACCCCCGGGCTGCCCTTGATGAGATAGCATATGTAATCAGGGATGCCGATGCAGTGGCGATGATAGTGGAAGATGAGTATGCCCGTGTTATAGAAAGGGTAATTGAAGGAATAGCCTCGTCAAGGCATTTCATAGTTTATGGCGTAGGTAAGTCGCCACAGTGTATTCCCCATGGGGCACTTGACTATGATGACTTAATGACAAAGTATCCGTCTAGAAAGCCAAGGCTACGTTACAGGGTAACAAACGAGGATTTTTGCTATCTAATGTACACTAGTGAAAAGACTGGATATCCCAAAGGGGTGGTGTGGGATGGTGAACAGAGGGTGAAGGGCGTTGAGCAACTTGTTTACAATGTTTTGTTACCATCACTTGACAGGTATGGTGATGCGAAAATTTTCGAGTTTCTCTTTAATTTATATCCTCTACCAGGACTTAGGACATTATCCCGTTTGAGCCGTCGTTTTGGCTTTATTCGTGTGGTGGTAAGCAGGTTATTTAGGATGACATGGGGATCTGGTTTGATGGCGGACGTAAGCAGGCGCCTCAAGAAGGAAGGGATTAAGTATATTCCAGTCTGCCCTTTATTCCAGGCAAGTGCCTATGTGCAAACTTTTGGTAATATTGCTGCAATTGGAGCTACTACAGTTTTCCTTCCCACTCCCTATCCGTTAGATGCTAGAGAGCTTTTGGAAACAATAGAGAGGGAGAAGGTGGATGGCGTTATGATAAATGGAGATGCCTTCGCTCTGCCAATCCTGGACGAATTAAAGAAGGCAAAGAAGGAGGGTAGAACATACGACCTCTCATCCTGTCGAAGTATAACATCTTCGGGAGTAGGGTGGGCGTCTCGCACTAAAAAGGAACTTTGTGAATTCTTACCTCAGGTCGTAGTAATGGACGCATATGGATGCACAGAGTTTAGCATTGGTTATGGCTCGGCTGCTATCCTGGAGGATAAAGAGCTGCCCTGTGCTGGAGCTACGCTTCCTGCCAAGGGCGGAGTATACTCCCTACAGGCCCCTTTCAAGGTTATCAATCGTGAAACGGGGAGGGAGGTTAAATCTGGAACAGGAGAGATAGGAGAATTTGTTGCTGAAGGATATGTGTCTCTAGGATACTGGAAGCGTCCTGTGTTGACTAGGAGGGTTTTCAGAGTTATAGGTGGACGAAGATGTTTCTTTACTGGAGACGATGGTTACGTTGATGAGAGATTGCGGTTCCGTCTTGTTGGAAGAGGAGGCAAGGAACGCATAAATGTAGGGGGAGAGAAGGTCTATAGCGAGGAGATAATGGAGGTCATCAAATCTCATCCCAAAGTGAGGGATGTTGCTGTTATGGGGGTTCCCGATAAAGAGATGGGCGAGGTATTAGCTGCTGTTATCGAGCTGGATGAAGGGGAGGAGTTAAGCGAGCATGATGTAGTGAAGTACTGTAGCCAAAGCCTTCCAGCGCACAAAATACCAAAGCACATAATGTTCGTAGTGTCTCTTCCCAGGGAG
>Ga0315281_10001554_pt1 | contig 34056 bp, 29 predicted proteins | sample YL17G07_0_MG_FD_204540 | JGI IMG/M metagenome (GOLD analysis project Ga0315281, IMG submission 204540) | Sediment microbial communities from Yellowstone Lake, YNP, Wyoming, USA - YL17G07_0 | ecosystem: Environmental > Aquatic > Freshwater > Lake > Sediment | place: USA: Wyoming | collected...
TGAAAGAATATTTTGAACAGTAACAGAAAAAACTACCGGTAAAATGGGTATTGTATACCTTTTACTGCATAAAGGCGGCCTGTGCCATGTTCATTTGGCACAGTCTGTCTGCGTGGGAATGCTACTTTGGGACGCTCTGCGTCCCGTACCGTAGCAACTCCCCGTAGGCTCACTATTGCAGACCGAGACCGCCGGAGTAACTGGACGCGGAGCGTCCTATCAATTCATTCCCACGCAGAGCGTGGGAACGAGGCGTGTAAGGCTTAACTTAACACATATGGCTTCACCCCTGGCTATAATCTTTCTGCCCTTCGGGCCTGTAGTAGAGCGCCCATCAGAGTGTTGCGCAACACCTGGTGTATCTTCAACCGTCGGCAAGGCTGAAGCCTTGCCCTACTCCAACTCCTTCAACTCAACGGGCGCATCCTTTGGTTTGCATATACCGCACCATAGTGTGTCATCTACAACGACGGCCTTGTTCCGGCCTTCCTTATCCTTGAAAATTTCAAGGATAAATGGCATCTTTTGCGCGTGGTCACGGCACACGGCACGTCCGCAAAAACGACAACTGCCGTGCGCGGGGCGGCTACAGTGCCAACATTCCATTATGGACGCCCTCGTTTTGAAAAATTGAACATGGACTGAATATTTCCTTATTAAATGAATTTACAGGAAGACGCCGGCTGAGGGCGTCTTCCTGTGATGGCAGCGTACAGCGTTACTTCACACGGAGCGCCGTCTGGTTGTGGTTCATCCAACCAAACGATTTGCGTTCTTCGGGTGAAGATTTGGCAAACCTGTCAAATTCCGCGCGGTTCATACCCTTGAGATTGGCGGCCTCTTCGGCGGTTAAATCAAAGCCGGCCATAGCCATTTCGGGATTCGTAAAGAGACGGTTGGCAAAGGCGTTGTCACTCATGGCGCGGGTTAAAATGGTTTCAACTGACGTAGCTGACATACTTTTCTCCTTTTCTCTAAAGTTTGGCCCTGCAATCCTTTCGCGGATTGCCATTTTTGTGTCGTAATAAAACTTTGTCTTGCAAACCTACGTTACAAAACCATGATGCTACTCACTTGTGCCATACCACCTCCTTTCCCCATATTTTTAAGTTAAGCAGAGAAAAACAATTACTGGGTAACCGCAAATGAACGCGAATACACGCGAAGGGGTTTCTTTCATTAGCGTTCATTCGCGTTCATTGGCGGTTTGATCTGTAGTTCTCTCTGACGAGCCTTTTTTCTCCGCGCCCTCTGCGTCCTCTGCGGTGAATTTGTTTTTGGAACTATAAAATGCTAAAATCGTTAGACTAACGTTGTAAAAGGTATTTATTTACCGCCCTTGTGTCTTACTTAGTTCCCACAGATTCTGCGGACGAGCCATTAATGATACCCAACGCCCTTAACCTTTGCCAAATTTTCACGCGCCATGCGGACGTACGGATGATTTTCGCTTAGTTGCGGCTCAAAGGCCGCCAGCGCACTTGAAAAGAGAGCGCGCGCTTCATCCTGCTGCCCCTGCGCTTGCAATAACACTCCGAGGTTATTTGCGGTCAGCGCAGTATCCGGGTGGTCTGCGCCAAGCGTCTTTTCCTTGATCGCCAGCGCGCGGCGGAAGAGTTCTTCCGCTTCCTTGTAATCCCCCCGCGCAAAGCGGACGTTGGCAAGGTTGTTCAAATTGACCGCCACCTCATAATGTTCCGGTCCGTATATTTTTTCAAAAACGGCCAACGCGCGGCGGTAAATGGGTTCGGATTCGCCGTATCGTTCCAGTCCGTCCAATACGCCCGCATACGCGGCCTCATCCGCCAGTGTGGCGGGGTGGTCGCTTCCCAATAAACGGCAGCGGATTTCCCATGCCTTGCGCGCGTGCGGTTCGCCTGCGGCATACGCTCCTCGCGCGTGTTCCAGCCCGCCGAGGTTGTGATAGAGGGTGGCTGCAAATGAATTTTCTTCCCCCTGGCGGGCAACAAAATGGGTCAACGCTTCGCGATAGAGTTTTTCCGCCTTGTCGAAATCACCGGTATATTTATATAAAACACCAAGATGGTTGCGCGCCGCGCCGGTCTCTTCATCTTCTTCCCCAAATGTAGCAATGGCATGGTCAAGCGCGCGCTGCAGGAATTGCTCCGCTTCCTCATAACGCGCCATCTGGCGGTAGCCGTTACCGATCAATCCCCATACCTGACAGCGGACGCCGGCTGCTTTATGGTGTGAGCCATGCTCCATGCAGTTATTCTCCATTTTACCCAAAAAACTCCCATTTTCAGGCGACATGGTGGCCGTCATGCCATAGTTGTTCTATTTTATGAAAGTAAACTTATTCTCAAATAAGGTTACATTAGCAGGATAAGGTAAACTTAACAATATTTAAGTTTACTTCCCTTACCGGCAATTTTATTTTAATTAGGCCTTCGTCGACTTTCATCCGCGCAACCGAGACGGGTGCGCTACCGGTTTGAAATTCCTATACGTTGAATTAGGCCTTCGGCGACTTAAAACATGCAGAGGTAGGAGCCGTCTCCTGACGGCGATTGGCAATGCACAACGGCGTGCACGTGCCCGGTCGCCAACAGGAGTTGGCTCCTACCAACAACTTTGAAATTCCTATACAATCGAGATAAGGGGCTTTTCCCGTGCTTACCTGTAACACCCAAACCGGTACGCTTGAAGTCCGAAGCCGGAAACCCGAAACTTATTTCTTTTCTGCCGCGCGGAAGGCCATCATACCGCCGGTCATATTAAAGACCTTCTTAAACCCGTCCTTGATCAAAAGGTTGGCGGCGACGCCGGCGCGCATACCGCTTTTGCATACCGTGATAACCTCTGTGTCTTTGTATTTCTCCAACTCGCCTAACCTTTGAGCCACCTGGCCTACGGGGATGTTTATAACGCCACCAATTGCCCCCAAATCGCCTTTGAGTTCGGCAGGTTCTCTCACGTCAATAATTATCGTGCCTTTCAACTGATTTGCTGCAATACGCCGTTTAACCTCGGCAACGGGGATGGTTGGTGCTTGCCGTTCGTTAGACATTGGAGACGCGGTGCCTTTAACCTCGCACGCCGGGGTGTCCGTAGGAATCCGGGCGGCCTTTGGGTCTTTAGAGCAGTTGTAGTTGGCCTTCAACACTTCACCCATCCAATCGGCGGGGGGCAATTTCATGTCCACCAGCCATTTGGTATATGCCTCTTTTGTGCGTGGCTGTAAATTGGGATTACGCTTTTTTTGCTCAGCTAAGGTGGACGGTTCCCGTCCCCGATACTCATGGGCCGGGTAAACCAGCAGATGGTCGGGTAGTTTTATGATCTTTTGGATGGATTCCCAGTGTTCGCCGGGATCACCGCCGGGCAAATCGGTGCGGCCTGCCCCGCCGTCATCTAAAAATAGGGTGTCCCCCGTGAGGATACGGTCTGGAAATATGAGGCACAAGCTGTCACTCGTGTGGCCAGGTGTGTGCATGACCTTGGCGGGGATATTGCTCAGATGACACTCGAACCCGTCCGGGACACGGAAGGCCACGCAGCGAACGGGCGAAAGCTGATGCATGACGTACACCGCGCCCGTTTGTTCTGCCAGCGCCCCGGCGCCTGAAATATGGTCTGCGTGGGTATGGGTATCAACGATATGGGTCAGCTTTAGCCCCTCGTTTTTCAGGAGCGACACATATTCCGGCACATAATTTAGCACAGGGTCTACCACAAGCGCTTCCTTGGTTTTTTCGGAACCGACAAGGTATGTCTTACATGAAATTTTATTTAATTGTTTAAATATCATTCGGCATCCCTTTCAATTAGGTTTTTTTGCGTGTTAGAAGCCATAGCCAAAAGCTTCCATCGTTCGGAAAATACTGGGCGAACCCCTTGTATTTCTTGGTTTAAGCATCGAAAATCTGACTTGTTTGGCGACAATTTTACTCATTCCGAAATATGCTTGACTAGACAATCTCATTTCTGTACCATAATAACCTATTTTAATTACAATTTAAAACAAAAACCTAATATCGAATCACTGAAGCTAAATAGCAAATAAACGTTCGTTTTATAAAGATTAATAGTCGAAATAAATGATACCCTGAAACTCGTAAGTGCAATCATTTACGATTTGGGATTTTTCCACAGGCGTCAAATTAAAAAAACTTCCTGGAAATCAGAAGTTTTTGCCGTGTAATACTATACAACATCGTATCGCCTATTTACTTGAAAGGAGTAAAGTAGTATGTCACCTAAGTATGTTTATTTCTTCGGCGGCGGTAATGCAGAAGGTAAGGCCGATATGAAACACCTCCTTGGGGGCAAAGGTGCCAACCTTGCAGAGATGACCAACATTGGCATTCCTGTTCCTCCCGGTTTCACGATAACTACTGAGGTTTGCGACGCATACTACAAAAATAATCAACGGTACCCGGAAGCTCTTGATAAGGAGATAGAACGGAACCTTTTCCGTCTCGAAAAACTTATGGGGGCGAAGCTGGGCGATGCGGCCAACCCGCTACTCGTATCCGTTCGTAGCGGTGCAGCGGCGTCAATGCCGGGCATGATGGACACGGTTTTGAATCTTGGTCTTAATCCTGATGCCGTTGCCAGCCTTATCAAAAAGACGGGCAACGAGCGCTTTGTGTGGGATGCTTACCGGCGCTTTATTACTATGTTTGGCGACGTTGTTATGGGTGTAAAACGTCAGGAATTTGAAGATGTCCTTGACAAGCACAAGAAAAAGGCGAGGGTTAAAACCGACGCCGAACTTACCGCGGAACAACTAAAAATCGTGTCAGAAGAGTTTAAGGTAATTTATAAAAAAAGCACCAAAGAAGCTTTTCCAAACGACCCGAAAGTACAGCTCCAAAAAGCAATAGACGCCGTGTTTTCCTCCTGGAATAATCCCCGCGCGGTAAAATACCGGCAGCTTTATGAAATCAAAGGACTCCTGGGAACTGCGGTGAACGTGCAGGCGATGGTATTCGGTAATATGGGTACCAGCTCTGCCACTGGCGTGTGCTTCACGAGGAATCCTTCAACAGGCGAGAATAAATTTTATGGTGAATTTCTCAATAACGCGCAAGGCGAGGACGTTGTTGCCGGCATACGCACGCCGGAGCCGATTGATAGCCTGAAAAAGGAGATGCCGGAAGTCTATAAAGAGCTTGTCAGGTACAAGAACTCGCTCGAAACCCACTTTAAAGACGTGCAGGATATAGAATTCACGATCCAGGAAGGTCGGCTCTTTATACTCCAAACCAGAAACGGAAAACGCACAACCCAGGCGGCTGTTAGGATAGCCGTAGATATGGTAAACGAAGGTTTGATAGACAAAAAGACGGCGATTTCCCGCATTAACCCAAGCGACCTTGACCAGTTATTGCATCCCACCTTTGACCCGAAGGCGAAAAAAGAGGTTATCGCCGTGGGGCTTCCGGCGTCGCCGGGCGCCGCAACGGGCAAGGTAGTTTTCAGCGCCGAAGATGCGGAAAAGATGGCGGAAAAGAAGGAGAAGGTCATCTTGGTGAGAACGGAAACCTCCCCGGAAGACATTGGCGGTATGCACGCAGCTCAGGGCATTTTAACCACACGCGGCGGTATGACGTCGCACGCTGCTGTGGTGGCCAGGGGCATGGGAAAATGCTGCGTTGCCGGGTGCGGAACCGTACACGTAGATTACAAGAGCCAAGTCTTTAAGGTGGGCGGCAAGGCCGTCAAGAGAGGGGATTACATCTCGATAGACGGCAGTACCGGTCAGGTTATGTTGGGACAGGTTCCTACCATAGAACCACGTTTGAGCGGGGATTTTGCTGCGCTTATGGTATGGGCTGATGAAATCCGCAAACTCAAGGTGCGCACGAACGCCGATACGCCCACCGATGCTAAAAAGGCGCGTGCTTTGGGCGCTGAAGGCATCGGGCTTTGCAGGACGGAACACATGTTTTTTGGCGAGAACCGGATAGACTCCGTGCGTCAGATGATCCTTTCCGCCCCGGATGTAAAAAGCTTAAAATCCAAAATTTCTGGCCTCGAGAAGGAAATAGCAAAGGTTTCCAATCACAAGTCGGTAGTCCTTGAAAAAGAACTGGCACAGGCAAAAAAAGAACTTAAAGAACCGCTTGCTCTCTACCTGTCGTCGTTGAAGAAGCTGCTTCCGATGCAACGCCGCGACTTTGAACAAATATTTACGGTGATGGACGGGCTTCCCGTTACGATAAGGCTGTTGGACCCGCCTCTTCATGAATTCCTGCCGCAGGAAGACTACAATCAGAAAGAGATGGCGAAGCAGATGAAGATCAGCCTGAAAGACGTGCAGGAAAAGGTAGCGGCGTTACACGAACTGAACCCCATGCTTGGGCACCGGGGCTGCCGCCTAGGTATCACCTACCCTGAAATCTACGACATGCAGGTGCAGGCGATCATTGAGGCCGCTTGCAACGTAAAGAAAAAGGGCATTGTCGTCTACCCGGAAATCATGTTGCCCATTATCAGCACGGAACAAGAATTCAGCGTATTAAAAGACGCTGTCCACAAAGTGGCCAAAGAGTCCTTGCAGAAAAAGGGTGTGCAGGTCCATTACATGGTCGGTACGATGATTGAACTGCCCCGCGCAGCACTGATAGCCAATAAGATAGCAAAGCATGCCGAATTTTTCTCCTTTGGAACGAATGATCTTACCCAGATGACCTTCGGCTTCAGCCGTGACGATGTAGGATCCTTCGTGCCTGACTACCTTGAAAAAGGCCTCCTCGATAAAGACCCATTCCAGGTATTGGACCAGGAAGGCACAGGTCAATTGGTTGAGATTGGTATTAAGGGTGGCAGAAGCACGCGCCCTGAGCTAAAGGTGGGTATATGCGGCGAACACGGCGGGAACCCGCAAACCATTTCCTTCTGCCATAAGGTCGGAATGAACTACGTAAGCTGTTCGCCTTTCCGGGTGCCCATTGCCCGGCTGGCAGCCGCCCAGGCCTCATTGCAGCAACCGTTGTCGCGATCAACTGTTTAGGTGAAAAAGCAGCGATAGTTAACGGTAAAGGTCGCGGCGGATGCGGAGAGATAAGGGGAAAGGGCGGATTATTGCGCGATTTCCTTGTGCTGTCGTCAAACGTTGCGGTTCAATCTGCAAGGCTGAATCGGAATCAATATTTACATAGGATTCTTTACCAGTGACTGTATCTTGTTATTGATGTCCTCAAGGGGATTATTTGTAATCCGAAGCCTGAAATAGCTCACGAGATAAAGTTTTTTCATAATACGCGCCACTTTCTTTACTGGTTCCGGGCGGCTTCAAATAGCCTAACTGTACCACCCCGCCAAAAACACCCGCCTTCTATCTCTACCGCCTGCTTGGATGCCTCTAACCTTACTTCCGCGACATATCACGGATGCTTCAATCCTAATACCTTGTCATATAATGTTGTATCATTCATACAGGTATTTTAATTTATCGGGCTTTTTTTGCATCCTTGACAAATATGTCCCCTTTGTGCTGGAAGACAAAAAACGCCGATGAAACCAGAAAACACACGACCATCATTACACCCTGTCGCTCATTTCCTCGATACAGGATATGATAGTAAGTCCTTCAAATTCTATGCACCACTGTTTTACCATGGCCAACAAGGTTGATAAAATTGCCTTTTATTATCAACTATGTAGTCACTAATCAAGGTGTAACACCTTTATCGCCTGCTACAATTTCAAAAAGAGGATTTTGCTAAGAAGATTCTGGAAAAAATTGCCGTTGAATAATACCGATAAAATGAATATCATTACCGCATGAATGAAAAAGATTATATCGGGAAAGGATTTTTTATTACGGGAACGGATACGGGGGTGGGGAAAACCCTTGTGGCTGGCGGATTAGCAGCGCTTTGCGGGAAGAGGGGACTGGACGTCGGCATTATGAAACCGGTCGCTACGGGGTGTAATTGCATAGATGGCACGCTGGTATCGGAAGACGCCGTTTTCCTGAAAAATGCGGCAGGGGCGGCGGACGAGTATGATATCATTAACCCGATACGGTTTGAACAACCACTTGCCCCCACAGCGGCGGCGCGGTTAAACAATACAACGATAGACCTGGCGAAAATACACGCGGCGTACGAGCTTTTACGCAAGAGGCACAGCTTTCTTATCGTCGAGGGGATCGGCGGCTTGCTCGTCCCCCTTGTTGACCGCTACTTTGTTGCAGACCTGATTGGTGATATGGGATTGCCATTAATTGTGGTCTGCCGCCCTGCTCTCGGTACCATTAACCACACTCTGCTAACGATAGCGTCTGCGCGTGAACGCAGGTTGAAGATTGCGGGAATTATTATCAATGAATCCGGCGGTGGGTGTGACGAGACTGTTAAAAGGACAAATAGGGAAGAAATAGCACGATTTACGGGCATTTCTATCCTGGGCGACATTCCCTTTCTTACGGGATTTGATATGCAAAACGTCGATAGAGAGTTGTTGGCAAATATTTTTAGTGATAAAGTAGGCAAAAATATTATAATGTAGGTTTGTGATTTGATTTTACTCTTCCGCTGTAAGTAAGAGGTGCGGCTAGAGCAGGCGCTGAGGCGGTTTTTCGCGTTTGTTTTAGTTTATAGTATAAGCGATATTCATTAATTTGGAGCTATAATAGATGAAAACTCAGTTAGAGATTGCGCGTGAGGGCATTATTTCGGACGCTATGAAAGAGGCGGCTGTCTATGACGACGTTACCCCGGAATTTATTCGGGAAGGTATTGCCAAAGGGCAGATCGTTATCTACGGCAACCCAAACAGAAAGGCGCGCGTGGTCGGCATCGGCAAAGGACTCAAGACAAAGGTGAATGCCAGCATTGGCACCTCTCCCGACATTGTTGACGTTGAGATGGAAGTGAAAAAGGCCAAAATCGCCGAAAAATACGGCGCGGACACGCTTATGGAACTTTCCACGGGGGGCGATTTACCCGCGATCAGAAGGCACGTGCTGGACGCCATTTCTCTGACGGTAGGAACCGTGCCGCTTTATCAGGCGGCTATTGAAACGAACAAGAAGAAGGGTTCCGTTGTTCACATGGAGGCCGATTTCCTTTTTGACGTCATAGAACAACAGGCGGAAGAAGGCATCGGTTTTATGGCGATTCACTGCGGCATCAACCTCATAACGCTCGAACGGTTGCGGAAACAAGGGTATCGCTACGGCGGCCTCGTCAGCCGCGGCGGCTCGTTCCTGACGGCGTGGATGAACCATAACAAGAAAGAGAACCCGCTCTACGAGCAGATCGACCGCCTTATAGCCATCATGAAAAAACACGACGTTATCCTTAGCCTCGGAAACGGCCTCAGGGCAGGCGCCATCCACGACAGCACGGATCGCGCCCAGATACAGGAACTTATCATAAACTCAGAAATCGCCGAATACGCTCAAAGCAAGGGTGTGCAGATTATCGTAGAAGGGCCGGGGCACATCCCGATTGACGAGATTGAGGCCAACGTGTTGATACAAAAACGCCTCAGCAACAACGCCCCCTTTTATATGCTGGGGCCTATCACTACCGACATTGCGCCGGGCTATGACCATATTTCGTCGGCTATTGGCGCGGCTATGTCGTCGTCCTATGGCGCTGATTTTATCTGCTACGTAACGCCGCCGGAGCATCTTGCGCTGCCGGGACCGGATGACGTGCGTGAGGGCGTAATGGCCGCCCGTATCGCTGCACACGTAGGCGACATGGTAAAGCTCAAAGACAAGGCAAAGAACCTGGACCTCAAGATGGGCGTTGCCCGGAGAGACCTTGACTGGAAAACGCAGTACGAGACGGCAATCACCAAGGAGCGCGCGCAAGAAATCCGCAGCAGCCGTCCCCCGATGGACGAAGACACCTGCACGATGTGCGGCAGCCTCTGCTCGCTGAAGGGTGTGATGAAATATTACGAGCAAGACCTCAAAAACAGCCGCAAGAAAAACGCGGACCCTATAGCCTTTTAGGTGCTTTTGAGTGAAACTGAAAGACAATTCAATTACCGTACGGGCAGAACGTGCCATCCTTTTCCGTGTATTGCTGGGCAGAGACCGCAGCGACGAAGATGAGCCGCTGAGCGAGCTTTGCCGCCTGGCAGAAACCGCGGGCGCTAAGGTCGTACAAAAGGTGGCTCAAAACAGGTCGGAAATCGACCCTGTTTACTATATCGGAAAAGGGAAGGCCTCTGAACTGGCGGAAGCAGCCATCGAATTGGACGCCGACGTGCTGATCTGCGACGACGACCTCAGCCCTTCTCAAGTCAAAAACCTGGAAAAGGTTATCGGCAAGAAGGTCATCGACCGGAGCGAGCTGATCCTCGACATCTTCGCCACCCGCGCATCGACGTTTCAAGCCAAACTCCAGGTGGAACTCGCCCAGTTGGAATATACGAAGCCTAGATTAAAACGGATGTGGACGCACCTCTCCAGGATTGAAGGCGGCATCGGGACGAGGGGGCCGGGTGAGAAGCAATTGGAAGTGGACAAGCGCATCGTATCAAGAAAGATCCACTTCTTACGCAAGAAATTACATGAGATTGAAAAAAGGCAGGAACGGCTGGTAGAGTCCCGAAAGGAATTTTTCACCGTGTCTATCGTCGGATATACCAACGCGGGAAAATCCACGTTAATGAATGCCCTGACGAACGTCGGCACCTTCGTGCAAGATAAATTATTCGCCACCCTCGACACCAAAACCGGCGTTTGCAAGCTGGAAAATGGGCAAAAAGTGCTCATCAGCGATACGGTGGGTTTTATTCAAAAACTGCCGCACCATCTGGTTTCCTCCTTCAAAGCAACCCTCGAAGAGGCACGCCACGCAGACTTACTACTCCACGTCGTAGACGTCGGTTCACCCGTAACCCACAAGCAGATTGCGGCGGTGGAATCTGTGTTGAAGGAACTTGGGTGCAATAATAAACCGACGATTATCGTGTTTAACAAAATCGACGTCTTGAAAGACGTATCGGTTGTTCCCTTGCTTCAGGCTAACTACAAAGACTGTGTCGTAATTTCAGCGGTGACGCATCAGGGAATAGCAGAGCTGAAACGCAGGATTTTGGAAACGATTGAGAGACACTTTCTGTGCGTAGATATGTCATGCAGCTCCGGCAACGGCAAACTGATTGCATACCTTCACGGCCACGCACACATCATGAGCGAGCAATACGTTGAAGAACAGGTAACGTTCCGGTTGCTTATAGACAAGAAGATTGTCCAGAAAATACAAGCCATAGATGACAGCGTTCAAATACAGGAAATCATGGCTTCCAGCACGAAGGATGTTGGATAATATTGTGGGGGTTGCGTTTGGCGAGACTACGTTTTAAGCTAACAAAAAACAAAATGTCCTTCCGCCCATTCGGGGAGTATCTTTTTTATTCAATTTCAGGAGGCTTTGTTCCAGACGTGTTAAGTTAAGGAATTGATAATCATCATGAAGCCCTTGTTTGTGTTGTACCCTACATGTCCCCCGCCGGCGGGGGTGTAGGGCGGTGGAATGGAATCTTCATCGCTTCAATACCCCTTCATAATGGAGCCATTTTTTGTGTTCATACGTAGGGACACGGGCGCCGTGTCCCTACGCTACTCGTTCCCACGAACAGTCACGGACAAACTCTGTTTGTCCGTGACTGTTCGCAATCTTATGCTTATTAGCTTTGCCGGAGAACGGATTGTACCGCATTTCTATACGGTTTCCGGCAATGGCCTTTCGGTCAATTCCCCAAAAACAACCTTTAGAATATCCTTTATCTGGATTATTCCGGTAACGGTTCCGGTGTCGTTTTTAACAACGGCGATGTGTAATCCTTTTTGTTGAAATTCCTTTAGCACTTCGCTGATCTTTTCATTCTCAGAAACAAAATACGGTTCCAACACAAGGTCTTCAAGGATAAACAGCGGGTTGTTGGCCATTAGGTTGATCAGCGTCTTTGCATGAATAAAACCGATGATATTGCTAAAATTTTCCCGATAAACGGGATATCGTGTAAAACCAGCTTCCGTAACAACCTTGATTATATCGTTGGGATGCATCTCGGCATTGATAGAAACAATCTCCTGCACCGGCACCATTACCTCGCGGGTAAGCTTGTCGTTGAATTCAAACACCCGGTGAAGCATCTTGTGTTCGTCTCCCACTAATGTCCCTGTTTCCCCGCTTTCCTTGATAATATGCTTTACCTCCTCGCGATTGAATATGGTTTTTTTGTATTCAATCCTTAAGCCGAAGAGGTTAAAGAACAGATAGGTAATGTACATAATCAAGGCGACTATTGGCGACAGTATCCACCGTACCCATTCATACGGTTTAATAATCCATAAAGAAAGCGTTTCGGGAAACTGGGTGGCTAGTACCTTGGGAAACGTCTCGCTAAAGAGTAGTAGGATAAAGGCGACAAGGAGAGGCGCCAGGATGACGCCCCACTCATGTAAGTAATACAGGGCAAGGGTCGTCCCAATCGTTGAGACGATCGTGTTTACTATGTTGTTTCCCGTGAGGAGCGTGCTGAGCAGCTTGTCCGGCTCATTGATGTTATTAAAAATGGAAATGGCCTTCTGGTTCTTTTGCTTAATCAGAAAATCCAGCCGCACTTTGTTGATGGAGAAGAGTGCCGTTTCTGTGAGTGAGAAGAAGGCAGAGACAAAGAGAAGTACAAAGAAAAGCGCCAGCATAAAAACAATCGTTATTGTGGAAAAATGCGTTGAATCCATATCTGTAATGACTTCCTCCTCTTTTAATCCTCATAACGAGACTCATTCCTTTTCTTTATTAATAATAAGGCGCATAATCTCTTCCGTCGAGTTCGAATTGATGATTTGCTGCTTAAAGTCTTCGTTCGAAAATAAACGGGCGATCCGGCTTAAGAGGCCGAGGTATACGTTGTCCAGCAGCCCCTTTGTAGCAATTAAAAAAACAAGATAAACGGGTTTGCTGTCAATAGCGGCAAATTCAAGCCCATGCGTGGAAACGCCCAAGCATGCCACCACGTCGGTTACCCCGGAAGTCGTGGCGTGTGGAACCCCAATGCCGCCCCCGATGCCGGTACTCTTAAGCTTTTCACGCTCAATTACCTTATGAAGAAGGTCTTTAGGGTCTTTCACCCTTTCTGATGTCTTGGCCACATCGACCAACTTCTCCAGAATGTCATATTTATCATTGCCGCTTAAGTTGATAATGATGCGTTCCTTACTCAGAACCTCTGCGAGTTTCAAGATTTTTCCCCCATTACTATCTGAGTTCTGCCTTACTCAATCATAAATAACATTTGGTTTAAACATTTTGATGCTGCCACTTCTTTACCTTGGTCGTGTCCCTGGCTACTTGAATACTGCCCACATGCTTGTCTGATTCATCAAAAAACGGAAACGTCGCTACGTTAAAAACACCGTGTATCATCGGGTATTCAATGCCCTCCGTATAGGCACTCTTCGCTTCGGGCGTTGCGCAGCAAGGATAGCTCTTTGGCGGTGTTTCGTTATGGTGGAAGACGTCGCAACACTTCCGCCCGACGATATCCTTCCCATCCATCCTTACCTTTTTCGTTAGCGCCCTGTTTACCTTGATAATAATGGAATTTAGGTCGCAAACGCAGATTAAGTCCTCAACGGCGTCGGCAATGTTTTTCCAGTCTGCGTGAGTACATTCAATAAGCTTAAGCATATCGGCAAGGGTCACGCACTCGATGGTTAGCGATGTGTGTCCCGCCAGCATAGAGAGGAAAAGGTTCTCATATCGGTCATGCTCAAAGACCTGGAATTTCTCAGGCACGGTGCTGAATACCGCCGCTATGCCGAGCAACTCCCGGTTGTGGATGAGGGGCGTATTCATGAAAGAGGTATAACGAACGTCCAGCACGGGATGCGTAAGGATGTCTTTTAACCGGATGGTTGACGGCAGGCGCGTGTCCTTAATCTTCGACAACGGCATGCCAAGAGAAAAAACAGGTACAAGGCTTCCCTGACGATTGTTGAGCATAAGCACGGCGGCATCCGCTTCGGTAAACACCTTGAAATGCTTCGTCACCATTCGCAAAACAGACTTGTAATCCAGGGCGCGTGATGATAACAAAAGCGCCTCGGAGAGTATCTTTGCCCGATGATATAACTTCTTTTCTTCTAAAGGGGAGGACATACCGTACCTTGATGATTGAGTCCCCAATTTGCCGAATTCGCTACGTTGGGAGAATTATTGGCGAAAAGCTAAACAGTTTCTTTTTTTTCCGCAATTTTATCATTAAGCGCCTTGAGGAATGTATCGAGATTTACATTATGCATCTTGGTTGCCATGTCAATACTTGCAACCCTGCCCATGGTATTTCTCATCACCGGGTTCGACATCTGGCTAAATCCAAAATCAAGGAATATCTGAAGCGTATCCGGGTACTGGTCCACGACGTCAAAGACCTTTGTGTCCTTATTTACTTCGGTGAGTTTTGCGGTTGTGGGTGCTTGTGCGGACACGGGAGGCTTAGTTTCCTGTATAAAATTCAAGGTTTTCCAAAGGTTATATCCAAAGAGACTCAAGGCTACCAACTCAAACCACCCCGACGTACCCATGGTGACATAAAACACTTTCTTCCCGTGTATCCCTACTAATATCTGTGAAAACACCCGTAAAAAACACCCCGTATTCAGCAGGATAAAAGTAATGTTCGATAACCGGATGCTGTGCATGTTGATTCCTTTAAAGGTGGGTATCATCTTAGATGCGTAACCAATAATCATCATGGTTATGAATCCAACGGTAAGGGCATGGTTCAGAGAGCCGTGGAAGCGTTTCTGCATTTCTGTTCCGTGTCCCAAAAACGGCATAACAAACAGAATCCCGGCGCTGACAATCAACCAGAGATATGCGGTGCGGATCGTCTTTGCGTAACTCCTGTCCATAACCACGTCCTGGAGTTCCTTCGTGGAGCGTTCAAATACGCGTAACCCAAAGATAAACGTAAGAAGGGCAAAACCTATGGGAAATACGACCGCCTGCGATAACCGGAAGGCCACGGCGTTTTTATCCGCAAAGAAGTGTGCGGCGAAATAGATGGGAATACAAATGTTCATAATCCAAAAGGTCAGATTAACCGCCTTTTCCCGGACGGGCTTTATGTCGAGGAACGCGTATACCGTCCTGATATTGACGGCAAAGATAAACATAAGCACAAAGCCAAAGAGGTAGAGGTGCACGTAGGGACTGAAAAATGACCGTGGAATTTCATTAAGCCCGCGCTTGTACAGATAACAAATCATCCCCATATTCATACACGTGGAAATGAATAACCAGATAATCCCGGCCTTGAAGAACTTATCAAAGATACCGGCCTTTTCTTTGCTCGCCAGGATGGTCCTCAAGACGATGAGGATAAACAGGATGATAGCGATGCATTCTAAGATTGCGGACGTCGGGAGCAGAAACCGGAGTGACTTATACGGCAAGGGTTGTACGACCGTGTGCAGAATCACACCCGCGGTGGCGAATAGGTAACAAACGGTTGCAAATGCACGAAATCTGAGTTCGGTATTTTTTACCCTCGGAACGATGTACAGGGAAAAACCCATGATACAAAGCCCCACCCACCCGTAAATCTGTGCATGGCCGTGTGCCTGAATAAGCGTGTAATACACTGAATCAAAATCTAATTTAAAGGCGATATAGCTAAGGGCTGCGGCGCCAAACGTTACGCCGAAGGTAAGCGTTAAAACGATGGCCGTTTTAACAAACTTTTCATAAATCTTGTCTTCTTCAAGCTTGGGTATTTCAACGTGCTCCCCGCCGCCCTTTGCGACGGCCTCGGTAAGCTCCTTCACAAGGGTATCGTAATCAACCTCGTGCGCCTTTGCAAAGAAGGCAATCGGCTCGTTGGGGCCGCGAACTCCTCCGGCTATAACAAGATTGTATTTTTTGAATACGGCAAGTGTTTCCGGATGAGACTCAATAAGGTCTTTTATTATCGTGTTTCTGTTGATTTCCATAGGCGGGCATTGTAGCAAACTTTATCAAAACGTTTCAAGAAAATTAAAAATTACTTTTACCTGGGTATAAAATGACGGTATATTCTGTATATGTCCTGTAGGGGTAATCGCCAATAGGCAGGCAACAAGCCTGCCAGAATGACAGAAAATATCCACCATACAAACTTGCATACCTAAATTACACTCATTTTCATAAGTATTTATACGGCAATAGATTATTTACAACAAGGCATTTGGAATGGATTTTAGGCATTTGTTTTGCTAAACTAAAAATATCAATCGTTTTACTTTGTTTACATCATTTTTTAGGAGGTATGTGTTATGGCAAGAGATTTGATTAAGTGGTCGCATTTACCCACCGTTTCCTCTCTCCAGAGCGAAATGAATCGGATGTTGGACCGGTTTTTCAGGGGTGGTGATTTGTCCGATTTAGAAATGGACGCTGGCGCGTGGATGCCGCCCATCGATCTGGCGGAAACGGAAGATAAATTTACCGTAAAAGCGGAAATCCCGGGTATTGATCCAAAAGAAGTCGAGATATCGGTAAAGGACAATGTCCTGCAAATCAGGGGCGAGAAAAAAGAAGAGAAGGAGGAGAAGGGTAAAAACTACTATCGCATGGAAAGACGCTATGGCAGTTTCTCTCGCTCCATCAACCTTCCCAGTTCCGTTGATACCAACAAGGTAACGGCAGAGTACAAAAACGGTGTGCTTGAGATTGCCTTGCAGAAGAAGGAAGAGGTTAAGCCGAAACAGATTAACGTGAAGGTTAGCTAAAGCAAGGCGTAACCCTGTACGTGGTGTTTGCTATGACGGAGGTAGCCCCTGCTTCCCCCTTTTTAAGGAGAATTCAAAAACCTCCATGAGAAAGGGACGGGGAATACGCGCCATGATAAGGTTTTTTTGATGTAGCGCTGACGGTAGAGACGCTTAGCAATGCGTCTCTACCGTCGTCCGCGCCTTCATCCCAACATAGCGGAACAATCCTAGCGGATGTGGATCACAACCCGATATAGCCAAACAAGCCAGGTTTTAGACGACGAAAGCAGTAATTACGGGAAGCCTACCCCCTGATTTTTCGAAAAACAGAGGGTTTTGGCTCTATTTACTTTTCTGCGTAGGGGGTGCTACATTACCTTCCCAGCAGTCCTGAAAAGAACCAGCAACATACCTGCCGAAAAGAAAAAGATGGTCACAAAAGTGAGAGGGATACTGGGATTCTTTTTCACACTGACTAGGGCACCAGGCACGGATTTAATATCCTCAAAAATGATTTTTTTCCCGTTTAGTTCCTTCGCGTTCTTCTCCCCAATGGGCAGAAACAGTTGCTGGGGTTTCTGTCCTTCTGCGAGGATAATTAGCTTGACCACGGGATACTGGTATTGCGGTGGCATGTATAAATCGGCCACATATAGCTGTGTATTGCCTGATTTCATTTTTTCATTTATCCTTACGTTGCAGGGCAGACCGTCTATCCTTAGCACAACGTTTGATGCAATCCATCCGTAGTCCCGCATAAGAATTTCAAATACCCCATGTTGCAAAAGAACGGGGTTGTTATAGCCCAGGGTATCGGAAAATTCCTCGCCGTCTTTTCTAACGGAAACAAAGACGTTGATCTTTTTGGGCATCCCATTGGGGTAGGAACTGGTTTTGAGGTCGGTAACCTTCATCTCCGCCCCCCCCAGGTCCGTCCATTCATCAGCGACAGAAACTGGCGGCGCCGAGGAAGAATACATTCCACCCAGGAGGTGGGCGACCAGCGTGATGATAAAACCAATATGCACAACGGACGCGCCGTAGAGGGAAATCTTCTTTACGCCGCCTTTTGCCTTTTTGATAATCGAGTCGAGTGTGCACAGGAAGGCATTGACGCCGTAAAAAACGCATCCGATAAACAACAGGTAAAACCAGGCGTGAATCGGCTTCCATTTGGCGAAGAAAAAGGAGATATCCTCGCCGGAAAGCCCCTCATAATAGTGGGGGAAGTAGTTCATGGTAAAGCTGCCGATAATAAGCAGCCCGGTAACGGAAAAACCGACAATAATGCCGAGTTTTTGTGATTTTAGCATGTTGTAGATTATTTTCATTATGGTATTACCCTGTAAAAACTTCTTTTTTTTGCAAGCATTTCACAACCCACTTGATCCCCATTTTCTAAGGGAGACTTGGTGGCACATGCATCTTGCCTGTGCTTTTATGAAATAGGCTGATTACCAGTGTTACCGAAAGCTGTGCGAACTGCCGATAAAGAAGCTGGTGCCGACGTACGTCATAATAAGAATCACAAAGCCCAACATGGCCACAAGCGGTTTAAATCTCTTTGCCGCCGGCCAGTAGTCCAGGTGCAGGCAGGTTGCATAAAAAAACCATATAATGACGGACCACACGACCTTCGCATCCCAGAGAAAATATGATCCCCAGGCAACGTATCCCCAGAGGCCGCCAAATATCATCGAGACGGAAAAGACGATAAGGCCGTACTGGAAGCCATCGTCAATGAGCTGGTCATACGGCCTTTTTTCGCCGGACACAAAGCAGCGCGCAACCGCCGCCGCCATGGCGCTAACCCACAGGGCATAACAAAAAAACGAGAGCGGCACGTGCAATACGTACCAGATGGTCAGCATGAGTGGTGGGGCGTAACTCAAACCTTTGGGGAAGATTGCAGCCCCCCAAAAAAAACCATATCCAACGCCAAATAAGGTCAAGCGATAGATACGGCTTTCGGTCTTCGAGTAAATAAGTAACAGTATAAACGTAGCTGCCGCGAAGGCGCTAAAGGATTCAAATTTATTGGTTAACGGGAAATACCCTATCGCTATACCGCGGAGCGTCGTTGCCCCAAGGTGAACGAGCACTACGCCAAGCAAAAAGAAGAAGCGTATTTTCCATCGGGTAAAACCAAGCCCCCAATAGACGGAATACGCCCCAATGCAAGACCAATATAAAATAACAGATAAATTAACGAGAGACTGGGCGGTATCCATTTGAATAATATTAAATTAGGCCTTTCGGCAACTTTAACTTGTAGAACGAAGTGGTACTTCGTTCTGAAATCGTGGCTTTTTCATAAGAGAGCGAAGAGGTTCTTCGCTCTACAAACACAACTTTGAATTTCCTATACCAAGGAATCAATGATCACCATTAAACGTTTATTTATGTTGCATCCAACATGTCCCCGCCGGAGTCACACATAGGTTACAATTCGAACAACTACAATTGCGTTACAAGCTAACCTCGATCTTTGCCTTTTCCTTCAAGTCCTTTATGAGGTTACTCATCTCCTTCCCCACCAACTCATCTTTTACCTGGCCTTTTACCTCAGAAAAACTTACGTCCTTTGCGGGGGTGCGGTTGGTGACCTTTATTATGTGGTACCCAAATTCCGTTTTAACCGGATCGCTGATCTTGCCTACCTCTGTAGCGAAAGCCGCACTTGCAAAGGCCTCCACCATAGCGCCGTGCCGGGGAAATGCGCCCAGGTCTCCGCCTGATTTGCCTGTAGGACAGTCGGAATACTTCTTTGCCAACTCTGCAAAATCAGCGCCTCCGTCCAGTTCCTTCTTGATAGAATCGATCTTTGCCTTTGCCTTGTCAAATTCATCCTGTGCCTTCATATTCTTCGTATCAACCAGGATATGGCTGGCAGCCACCGTCTCACCATTAAAGCTGGCGATATTTTTCATAAAATACTCTTCCATGGCTTTATCGTCAACGTTTTTTGACACATAATTTTCAAGGGCGGCTGACATGCCGATGGCCGTCTTCAATTCGCCGATGTTGCTGCCCTGGAACTCCAAAAACTGTTCTAACGATTTATCCTTTGTGGCGGGATTGTTTTTAATGTTGTCACGCATCTTGGCGATTTCCTTGTCAACCACTTCATCGGGAATGGTCAACTTTTTCTCAACCACAAATTGCCTTAATAAACTTTGCGCAACCAGCCGATCGGTAATTTGCAGTTCCATGGAAGGAACAACGGACGGGTCTACGTGTTGTTCAAACCGGCTCAGGATGGCATCCAGGTCCTTGCGGAGTATTTTCTCGCCGTTAACCGTAGCGATCACCTTGTTGGAATCAGCCTTTTCTTTTTTGCTGGGAAGGCTGGAACCATGCCCGCCCCCATCCATAGGTACCGCCGCGCCGTGCATCTTCTCCTTGTCATTCTTGTCGAAACTCACGTTCTTATGGATGTCCGCAAAATTTTTTTCATCAACCTTGCCGTTTGACTGCATGTTGCCCGGCTCGTTTTTTCCGCAGCCCAATACCGATACGGCAAGCAGGCCGGAAAATAGCATAAAAACAGTAATTCTTCTATTCATAACTACTCCTTACATGAAAGGTGTTGTTGGTAAGAACTAACGGGAAATTTACTTACAAAGAGGAATGTGTGGTATGTTTTCTTCCATAATATTCAGCAATAAGTTTTAGCAGGTCATCGTCCTTCTGGTTTGCAATAAAGTCCAGCGCAATATCAATAAGGAGATTAACGGTCAGCCGGGGGTTATTCAGGGTAATTTGCTTCAACGCCTCATAAACCTCCGGGTCAACGTCAATTGCAGTCTTCGGCTTTACCAGGAGATATTTTTGAATTTTAGCGCCCATAATATTCGCACCGTGCAGTGTAAACAAACTCTTTATGAAATTAGTTCCCTTCCGCATCACTTTTGTTATCAAATGCCCAAATATGGGCGAGGTGGGAGTCGAACCCACACAACCTTTTACGGTCAAAGGATTTTAAGTCCTTCGTGTCTGCCATTCCACCACTCGCCCAAGATATTACCGGCTACGTAGCCACACGTTTATCCCTGACAATCAAAAGTGCTAAGAGTGGAGGAGGGAAAACTGTTGAGCGGTGTTTGCAGTCACATCGGAGAGCGTGTTCTTGAATTTCTCCGGAAAGGCTACTTTTCCCCATTCCATCCGTGTAGATTCGGGTACATTCGTGGCTGGATTAATGAAAGGCGGCACTGGGATTCGAACCCAGGGTAACGGTTTTGCAAACCGTGGCCTTAGTCCACTTGGCGATGCCGCCACAAATTGTCTTAGTTAAAGAAAATGTAAGTGTGCTATAATATCACCAAGAAAATTTTTAGGCAAGGAATTTTTTAAAAGGCTGTAAAAACTTCCTTGACTGCCGTCTTTTTGTAAGGTTACAATAGGCCACACACCTTGAGGCATAAAGGGTAACACCAATGAACGCCAATAAACGCTAATACATGCGAAACAAGGGAAAGTATTAGGCTATCATGTACCCCTATTGACTGTAACAATCTTTTCAGTATAATCAGCACCATGAAGGAAGAGCAGAAACGTCCGACAATGAAACAACTCCCTATCCATGAACGGCCCCGGGAGCGGCTGATTCAGGGTGGTGATGAACAGTTAACGGACGCCGAACTCCTTGGCATTATTATACGGGACGGTACCAGGGACAGCAACGCCGTTGATCTTGCCAGAAAACTCCTCTTAGCATATAGTGATTTCAGGGGATTGAGCTCGGCCTCTATCGGGGAATTGTGTAAAATCAAAGGGATAGGTCCTGCCCGTGCCGCACAGATCAAGGCCGCTCTGGCGATTGCCAAACGATTTTCCACAACTCCTATCAGACCCCAGCAGCAATTCAAGTGCAGTAACGACATCTTCAACCATTTCCATGAACAATTACGCGAGAAAAAGCAGGAATTATTCATAGCTGTTTTACTGGACAACAAAAACCGTATTATTAAGGTGGAAACTGAGGTGACAAAGGGCAGTTTAACATCCAGTATCGTCCATCCCAGAGAGGCGTTTAAGGCGGCAGTCAAAGAATCCGCGGCAGCGCTGGTTTTTGTCCATAACCATCCATCAGGCGATCCGGAACCCAGCAAGGAAGATATCCAGATCACTAACCGGTTGGCAGAAGCAGGAAACATCGTGGGTATAAAAATCTTAGACCACATCATCATCGGCAATGATCGATATGTGAGTTTTAAAGACAGGGGGATTCTGCCCTGATTGGAGACAAATCACGTAGTATCTAAACGAAAACGCACGCTTATAGTGCGTAGCTCAGACCTTCAGGTCTGATGGACGGAGTATCTTGTGCAGCGGATAAGCCTTTAGAAGTAGTTTCCAGCGCATCGTACCAATGCAATATCCATCAAGGCTGAAGCGAGGATATCAGGACTTTTCTCCCTCACCGAACACCTCCGCCGTAAAAACATAAAATTCCATCCCAGCGCCTTTCCAGGCATTTTCCGGTAGGCCTGCCTTTTGGCAAAGGTGGGATAGCGTTTCATTCCTATCCCATTTCTGTTCGACGGCAACCTGGGGAAGAAATACGGCGTTTGCAAGTCCTTTGCGAATAATAATGCCTTCTTTGCCAACCACAAACTCGCCAGGCCCTTTTATCTTTTTTGGCGGACTTAGGACGGAAATCTCGATGGTGATATCTGAAACCTCGCCGGCAGTTACCGGGCTGAATCGCCAGTCGTTTGAAGCGGCGTTTATGGTGTTTTCAATAATGCCCTGGAAAAGGGGTTCGTGTGGCGCTATGTGGCCAATACAGCCGCGCAGGTCATCGCCTTTCTTCAACGTTACAAAGACTCCGTGCTTCTCCTTCAAACGGGGAATAAGGGAAGAGTCCGTATCTCTCATCGAAGAAGCTCCGCCGGTAGTTACACACGTCTTTAGGGTGTTTCTGGCTAGGGCTAAAAGGGTGGATTTCTCCTGATCGGTTAAGAATGATTGTTGATCGCCGGTAGAATCTTTTGTGGGCACCAAGTCCCACGACTTTGCCTCCGGCGAGCTTGTGAATAAGATGGATGCATAGCTTACCGAGAACGAAAAATTGTTGGATTGGCGTCCGGACGTATCGTAACGTAATATTTCGCCTTTCGCCTCTTTTGGTAATAATTTTGTGAGTAGTTCGAGCGGTATGAGTCCGCAGGCGTTTATTCCGGTTTCCTTTCTATACGCCTTTAACCCATTAAAATCTTTAGCAATAATCCTGTTAAACGCCCCATAGTCCAGCGCCTGAATGTTTTTTTCCAGGTCTTTCTTAAAAGGCACATAGCCATAGTCTTCTCCGAAATGGGTAAAATCGGAGCTTACCACCACAATGGTCTTGCCATCCATGAGCGGCTGTATGGCGCCGGCAAGGAGATCGAAGTCGTTGTCTATTAACAGACCTACCATAATGGGGATTAATTTGAAATTGCCGAGCGCCATTTGCAAAAAAGGCAACTGGGTCTCCATCGAGTGTTCTCCCTGATAGGCTCCCTCGAAACTTCCCACTATTTTTGCGGGTTTACGGGTGTCGCCGGATGCCAAATTAATAGAAGCATTGAGGAGTTGGTTGCAAGCATCTAGGTCAACGGGAATGAGTCCTAACGGCGTTTTAAAATTTTTTACCGTGAGCACGGAAGCGCCCCGAAACCGTTTCGTCCCCGTAAAATGGCTGGGGGATAAGACGATGGCCCTGTTAAAACCGTACTCCCTGATCATGCTATACCCATAAGCGGCTACTTGTCCCGAATATTGATACCCTGCGTGGGGGGAAATGATGGCAATAGGCACACCTTTTGGTGATTGGCTGGGTACATTTTTAAAGAAAGCCGTTATTTGTTCTTTCAGGGCAGTTTCATTGCCTGGATAAAAACGCCCTGCAACCTGTGGTTCCCATGTCTCCGGCGCCGTTGCCTCTTGTTCCGTTTGGGCAAATAATGCAGGGGTTATTAATACAATAATTAAGAGCATGGTTGTGGATATTAGTGTTTTCATAAGTGATTCCTTAAAAATTTCTAGCTGTGGTTTTGCTTTGTACACGATACATGATACACGATGCATGATGCGTGATATTCGTATTCCTGCATCATGCATCTTTTCATCCTTCCGCCTGAGGCCGTGCCTCGTTAGTGAGCAAGGATGGTTTAGATGGAAATTAATTCTACGTTTTTCTTGAATAGCATCGCGGCGCAAACCCCATTTCCTGTAATTAAATCCTTGCCGTGATAGATTTTCCCGACACCGCAGGATGGGCTTTTCCCCTTCAGGTATGCCTTTTTAACGTTGAAAAGCGCGACAAGTTTCTCCGTTTCAAGGGTGCCCTTGATAAATTGAGCGGTGACGTCGCCGCCCGCCTCGTTAATGACACTTGCTCTTCCCGCTAACACATCATCCCCATCGCCGGCGGTTATCCAAGCCCGGCGCCGTGGCGTGGGCAATCCACCAAGTTGCTCCGGGCAAAAAGGGATATAATAGATGCCTTTTAGAGAAGAGATGAGCGATTCATTTATCCTGGACTGTCCATTAAATCTGCAATTGACGCCTAAAAGACATGCGCTCACTAATATCATAATTAACTCGGGGGTTTATATATTTCAGAAAAATTAATTTCTCTTCAATTTCAAAACAATCTATGGAGAAAGTCAAGCAAAATCGCATCGGTAGGAGAATTAATCATTTCTAAAGAGATCAAGTCCGGATCAAGGATACATTTCCATCCGGACAGCAAAAACCAATTTTCAATTGATGTGTCTTTCACTCTTTTCAACGACGGGAATTTGAAACCTACCCATGTTTCCGCTCCGGCAGATTCCCGTTGACAATACAGGAGTTGCTTTTATAATAACAAGCAGTAGCAATTGTTTGATTTTGTTTTGGTTAAGAGATCGTCCTACCTTTGTAGAAGACACGGCGGAGGTCGATGATGACACTAGGGAGTGAGAAAATGCGCAAGCACGAGGGAATTGTTCGGTATGCTTCTTTAATCACTATTGGAATTACGTCCGGGTTATTTATTACCTTGCCGTTCATATCGCTTCCATTTTCCAGTTGTACAAAAACTGCGTCTGTTGAAAGACACGTGCTGCATCAAAACATTGAAGAGGTCTGCCACACCAATGCAACGGAAAATAAATGGCAGTATATTGTTATTCACCATAGCGCAACGGGAAAAGGAAGTGCTGCGTCCTTTGATAATTATCACCGGAACAAAAGGGGGTGGGAAAATGGTTTGGCCTATCACTTCGTAATTGGAAATGGAACCTATTCAAGGGATGGAGAAATCGAGACATCCGATCGCTGGGAAAAGCAAATTCATGGTGCTCATGCCGGGAATATGGAATATAACCGTGTAGCAATTGGCATCTGCTTGGTGGGAGATTTTGAAAACGATGGCGTTCCTACCCAGAACCAGTTTGAATCAACGACAAAGCTTGTTCAGTACCTTTCCAGAAGGTACAGCATCCCCATGTCTAGAATCATAATGCATAAACAAGTGGCCAACAAGTGTACGGCGTGCCCCGGCAAGAACTTTCCCTTCGAAGAACTAAAAACAAGGCTGCTTCAAGTTGCCTCTAAAAAGGACAAACATACCAGAGAACTCTGATCTCTTCTGTCACTGGCATTTTTTTGGTTACCTCAAATTCCCACCCCTTTAAAATTACCCTTGACAACAAATACCAGGTTATGTAGACTTTTAGTGCAAATTAGCCACCGTAATGCTAGGAAATGTTGTTTATCTCGTAAAATCTCCTTGCTGATGAAAGAAACGCGAGGGGGTGAGTTTCTAAAAAATCTGTGGTATTTCGTTAAAAATGGTGGGGTAATTGATTATGAAATGGTTTTCGGTTTTTTGTTACTTTAGCTACTATTATAAAAGAGGACGGTTATAGGGTTTTATAACAAAAAATCATTGTTTATATTGCCCTAAAACCTATTGTTTTAGGGTTTTTTTTTGTCCACAACCAGTGGAGGGTGTGCCTGATGATTATCGTAATGAAGCCAGATGCAACGAAGAAGGATATTGATCACGTTCTTGAAAGGATTGAATCGGTAGGATTAAAAGGGGTTCTTTTGCAGGGGACGAGCCGAAACGTGATTGCGGTGATTGGGGATGAAAGGGTGGTTCCAGCCGATTTCTGGGATGTTCTGCCAGGCGTGGAAAAGAGTGTACCCATCCTTGCACCTTATAAGTTAGCCAGCAAAGAGGGAAAAGATTTTAAGACGGTCATTCATCTGGGCAACGGCAAGAAGATTGGCGGGGAGCAGATTGCCGTCATCGCCGGTCCATGCGCTATAGAAAGCAAGGAACAGATTGTTGAGATAGCCAAGCGGGTGCGGGACGCGGGCGCCACGGCGTTACGGGGCGGCGCATTCAAGCCCAGGAGCAACCCTTATACCTTCCAGGGTCTTCAGGAAGAAGGTCTTGTGCATCTTGCCCGCGCGCGTGAGGCGTCCGGCTTGCCTATCGTGACCGAGGTATTGACGCCGGAACACGTAAAGCTCGTCAGCAAATACTCCGACATCCTGCAAGTCGGCACACGAAACATGCAGAACTTTTTACTCCTGCGCGCCGTTGGAGAAGCGGGTAAACCCGTAATTCTCAAGCGCGGGATGTCTGCCACAATTGAAGAATTCCTCCTGGCGGCGGAATATATCCTGGCGCAAAACAATCCGAACGTTATTTTGTGCGAACGGGGTATCCGCACCTTTGAAACGTTTACTCGCTTCACCCTGTCGTTAAGCATTGTTCCGCAGTTGAAGGAAATGACGCACCTGCCCATTATTGTGGATCCGAGCCATGGAACGGGGAAGAGAAGCCTCGTTAATCCTATGTGCAAAGGCGCCGTGGCCGTGGGCGCCGACGGGTTGCTGGTTGAAACCCATCCTGACCCTGAAAGGTCGTTTGTCGATGGCCCGCAGACGATAAACCTGGAGGCATTTGAATGCCTGATGCAGGAGTTAAAACCGGTGGCCGAAGCCGTTGGAAGAAGGATGTAATTCTGATACGCCGTGAGAAGAAAAGATAAAGAAATCACAGACAAAGGTGAAATCGAAGAGATTCTTTCAAATGCTATGGTGGGAAGATTAGGTACATGCGCACACGAAATACCCTACATTACCCCCATAAATTTCACCTATGAAAAAGAGTCCTCTAAAATCTTCCTTCATTGCGCAAATGAAGGAAAGAAGCTGGAAAACATCAGGATTAATCCTCATGTCTGCTTTGAGGTGGAAGAGGTTAAGGCTGTTATTGTAAAACAGCCCACGTGTGCTTCTTCGGTTGCTTATCGGACCGTTATTCTGTTTGGCAGGATAAAGGTAGTTTCTGATGTTAAGGAAAAGGCTTATGCCCTCCAGAAACTTGCCGATAAATATGCCCCGCAAAACCCGAAAGTCCCTTTTACTGATGCGATGCTCAACAAAACAAACGTGCTTGAGATTGAAATCAGCGAAACGACTGCGAAGAGAAGCCCCGTTAAGCCGGTAGTTACTGATCCGTCAAAAAAATAGGGAACAGTTTACCGCGGAGGACGCAGAGAAATAGCAAATAAATTCTCCGTTAATTTAATTAGGCCTTCGGCGACTTTTAATAGTGTAGTGGCAATTCATGAATTACCACTACATAGTCGTTTTGAAATTCCTATACATTCAAGGTAATACGATACATTCAAAATTTGAGAAAGGAAACACCGCTCATGGAGATTACGGCATCAAAGAGATTACAATCCATAGGTGCCTATGCCTTTGCAGAGGTCGATAAAGAGGTTGAAAAACTAAAAGCTTTGGGGATTACCCCTATTGATTTTGGCGTGGGAGACCCAACGGTACCCACCCCGGATATTGTTCGGAAGGCGACGCAAAAGGGTGTGGTTATCCGCAAGTCATCTGGCTATCCAAGTTATATTGGTGCCATTGAGTTCCGGCAGGCCATTGCGCAATGGATGCAAAAGCGGTTTGGCGTGAGTATGGAACCGGCTACGGAAATATCATCCACCATCGGCTCAAAAGAGGCGGTGTTTAATTTCCCCGAGGGGGTTATTAATCCCGGCGACGTTGTGATCATCCCAACCCCCGGTTACCCGCCGTATACGCGAGGCACCTTGTTTGCAGAAGGCATTCCGTATTACGTACCGCTGCTTCCGGAAAACAGATTTTTGATTGACCTGAAGTCGATTCCCGATGAAATCTGTAAAAAGGCAAAGATACTGTGGATCAATTATCCCAATAGCCCCAGCGGGGCCGTTGCGCCTTTATCGTACTTAAAAGAAGTTGTTGAATTTGGACAGAGGAACAATATCATTATTGCCTCAGACGAGGCTTACAGCGAGATATACTTTAAAGAGCCTCCGCACAGTATCCTGGAAGTTACCAAAGAAGGGGTTATCGTATTTAATTCCTTTTCAAAGAGAAGCGCCATGACCTGCTACCGTGTCGGCTGGGTGGCGGGCGACAAGAGGATTATTGACATATTTAAAAAGGTAAAGACAAACGTAGATTCAGGCACGGCAACCTTTATCCAGGACGGCGCGGTAGCCGCCCTCAGCGATGAGACCCACGTTGAAAAGATGAGAGAAGAGTACCGTATCAAAAGGGACGTGCTGGTAGACGCCTTCCAAAAGATACGCCTGTCTGATTGTACCCCGGAAGCCACGATTTATCTGTGGCAGAAGGTGCCGCAGGGTATGACCTCCGTTGATTTTGCCAAAAAGCTCCTTTCGCCGGAAATCGCCATTGTGACGACGCCGGGCGCCTGGATTAGCGACAAGACGGCAAACGGACTCAACCCCGGCGAGGGATACGTGCGGTTTGCGCTGGTACCCAGCATTAAGAACACCAAGGAAGCGGCTAAGCGGATTAAAAAGTTGCTGCCAAAGGCGCTGTTGACATAGTTTCGGTTGTGACCGCACTACGCAATACAATGAGGGAAAAGGAATCGAATAAAATCATGAAAAAACGGTTATTTAGTGGAATACAGCCCAGTGGCGACGTCCACATCGGCAACTATCTCGGGGCTATTAAAAACTGGGTGCGGATGATCGAACGGTACGATTGCCTCTTTTGCATTGTTGATTACCATGCAATCACCATCGAATACAAACCGGAGGAGATGCAACGGCGTATTCTTAACGCGGCAGCGGTGAATATTGCCGCAGGACTTGACCCCGACCGGTGCATTATCTTTGTCCAGTCGCACGTGCCGGAGCATACCGAACTCGCCTGGATATTGAACACCGTGACCCCGATGGGGCATTTGGAGCGTATGACCCAGTTCAAAGACAAATCAAAACAGCACCGCGAAAACATTAACGCGGGGCTGTTCACCTATCCCGTCTTGCAGGCTGCCGATATTCTGCTCTACAAAGGAGAGGCCGTGCCGGTGGGCGAAGACCAGGTGCAGCACATCGAACTGGCCAGGGAAATAGCCCGGAAATTCAACCAACGATACGGCGAGACGTTCCCCGATCCCGTGGAAATCCTTTCCGAGGCGCCCCGGATTATGGGGCTTGACGGCAAGACCAAGATGAGCAAGAGCCTGGGGAATTACATCTCTCTCGTGGAAACACCGGAGTCAATCGGGAAGAAACTCTCCACCGCGGTAACCGATGAGAATCGAAAGAGGCGCACGGATCCCGGCAACCCCGACATCTGCAACCTCTTTACCCTACACAAACATTTTTCTCAAAAAGAGCAGATCGAGCGCATTAATGTCGAATGCCGTACTGCCGGGATCGGCTGTGTCGAGTGCAAGAAGATGCTATCAGAGAACGTTATTGCCACGCTTACCCCGATTCGTGAAAAATATGAGAACTTAATCCGGGATGAGGGTTATTTATCAGACCTCTTGCGTTCGTGCTCAAGGAAGTGCAAGGAGATTGCGGAAAATACTATGGCTGATGTGAGAAGGAAGATGGGGCTGCGGTAACATACTGCAAACGTCGGACAGCAAACTAAACATGCTAACAAACTACTTTATAACCAAGATAGCCTCTCTCTTAAACGAGAAAACAGGGCTTCCGGCGGCGGAAATTGAGAAACTCATGGAGGTTCCCCCTGATTTCAAGATGGGGGACTATGCCTTTCCCTGCTACACCCTATCAAAGGCGCTAAAAAAATCACCAAATGTTATTGCCTCTGAATTATCGACAACGCTCCCACGAGTTAGTCCGGTGGTTGAGATACGGGCTATAGGCCCCTATCTCAATTTCTTTATCGATAGGACGATTTTCTCGGAAATGGTATTGAAAAAGGTGCGCGAGGAACACGATTACTATGGAAGCAGCAGCACGGGCGAGGGTAAGCGAGTCGTAATTGATTACTCGTCCCCCAATATCGCCAAACACCTTGCCGTCCATCACCTCCGGTCGGCGCTGATTGGAAATGCGATCTGCCATGTTTATAAAACCCTTGGATATACCTGCACGGGCATTAACCACCTTGGCGATTGGGGAACGCAATTCGGGCAATTAATTGTGGCTTACAAGAGATGGGGAAGCGAAGGTGCTTACCAGTCCTACACAGTCACAGACCTGAATAATCTTTACGTAAAATTCCATCAGGAGGCGGAAAAGAACCCGCAGTTGGAGGGCGAGGCGCGGGAATGGTTTAAAAAACTCGAGGCGGGAGACCAGGAGGCGCGGGAACTCTGGCAGCGCTTCAAGGATATCAGCTTGAGGGAATTTCAGAAGATTTACGAAATGCTGGGTATCCGTTTCGATGCCTTTGTCGGCGAGAGTTTTTACAATACGATGGTTGTGGACACCGTAATGCGGGCTAAGGAAAAGGGATTGACCCGGATTAGCGAGGAGGCGCTCATTGTGGATTTGGAACCTTACGGCATGCCGCCGTGCCTCTTGCGCAAGAAGGACGACGCCACCCTCTACGCCACCCGCGACATAGCCGCAGCGGAATACCGGCACAAGACGTACAACTTTGATAAAATGATCTACGTCGTCGGTTCCGAGCAGAAACTGCATTTCAAGCAGGTCTTCAAGGTGCTTGAACTCATGGGATACGAATGGGGTTCCCATTGCGTCCACGTGGATTTCGGTCTTATGAAGTTTAAAGACGCCAAAATGTCCACCCGTAAAGGAGCGGTGGTGCTGCTGGAAGACTTGTTAAGCGAGGCAATCGAACGCGTCAAGCAGATTATAGAGGAAAAGAATCCCCAGCTTGAGAATAAAGATACCGTCGCGCGGGACGTTGGCATTGGTGCCATTATTTTTGCTGACCTGAGCGCGAAACGTAATAAGGACGTGGTTTTCGACTGGAACGAGGCATTGAACTTTGACGGTGAGACCGGCCCGTACGTCCAGTATACCCACGCCCGCCTTTGCAGCATCTTGAGAAAATATGGCAAGGCGGTGACGACCCGGATTGATTATGGACTGCTGAAAGAGGATGAAACTACGGTCCTCCTGAAAAGCCTGGAACAATTTCCATCCGTCATTGTAAGGGCGGCGGAATTTTACGAACCTTCGCTTATCAGCAACCACCTTATCGACGTTTGCAGCAACCTCAACCGGTTCTATAATACGCATCGCGTTCTTGCGGACGACGAAGAACTTGCCAGGGCAAGGATATTGCTCGTAGACGCTACGCGGCAGGTATTAAAAAACGGACTTAAAATACTCGGCATAAACGCCCCCGGACAGATGTAGCTTTCTAGGGGGGAAAAGATTAACCCTGTCAGGGTTTAAAACCCTGACAGGGTTGACGTATAAATTTCGTGTTTCGTATTTTGAATCTTCCGACTCGTTCGGGTTAAGATAAAATGACTATGTCAAACAACCGTGTGGAAAAAATATTCTCTCATCTGGAAAAGGCATATCCCGACGCAAAACTTGTCCTGCGTTACACAAACCCGCTGGAATTGCTGGTGGCCACCATCCTGGCCGCGCAGTGTACCGATGAGCGGGTTAATAAGGTGACCGAGACGTTATTTAAAAAGTATCGCACGGCGCGGGACTATGCCGCTGCAGAGCAAGCCGTGTTTGAACAAGAAATACGTTCGACGGGTTTCTATAAAAACAAGGCAAAAAACATTATAGCGTGCAACAAGACGCTTGAAGAAAAATTTCGGGGAGAGGTTCCTGATAGGATAGAAGACCTCGTGACCTTGTCGGGTGTGGGGAGAAAAACCGCTAACGTGCTGCTGGGGAACGTATTCGGCAATCAGGCGATCGCTGTGGATACCCATGTCTTTCGGGTTTCTCACCGCTTAAAGCTTGCGCAGTCAAAAGACCCGGACAACGTTGAATCGGAACTGGAAAAAATCATTCCCTGCGACAAACGGACGCATACATGCCTCATCCTGGGTACCCATGGCAGGCGTACGTGCCTTGCGCGAAAACCACTTTGCAAGGAATGCGTGGTGGAAGCATGGTGTGATTCACTGGATAAAAGATGAGAAATCTATTTATTCTGCCGGGGGTTTTATTTGATAAAGCTCTATTTTTCGATAGATAGTACGACGGCTTATGCCTAGCTTGCGGGCAGCCTTTGTCCTGTTCCACGAGACCATTTCAAGTGTCTTGAGTATTGTTGAGCGTTCATCGATCTTTAAATCCTTATAAAATGTGGTTCTGGACGCAGCATGTTTCCTAAACTCAGCAGGCAGGTGTTCCACGGTAATGATATTACTTCTGCAGAGGATACACGCGTGTTCTATTGCGTGTTCCAATTCGCGGACGTTTCCCTGCCAGTGATAATCCATAAATATGCGTTGGACGTTTGCGGAAATGCCGGTAATTGATTTTTTCAAATATTTATTAAATTTATTCAAGAAATGGCTCACCAGCAGTGGAATGTCTTCCCGCCGGTCCCGTAGCGGTGGCAGGTTTATTTCAATTACATTAAGCCTGTAATAGAGGTCTTCCCGGAATGCACCGCTTTTAACTCTTTCCTGAAGGTCTCGATTTGTAGCGGTAATAACCCTTACATCTACCTTGATTGTGCTGGAATCCCCCACCCGCGCAAATTCTTTTTCCTGTATTACCCTGAGGAGGTGGAGTTGCACCGCGTGTGATATGTCGCCAATTTCATCCAGAAATATCGTGCCGCCATTCGCCTCTTGAAATCGCCCGATCCTGTTCCTGATGGCGTCAGTAAAGGCGCCTTTGGCATGGCCGAAGAGCTCACTTTCAAGCAAGGATTCCGGGAGGGATGAACAGTTTACCTTGACAAAGGGTTTGCTGTGCCGTTCACCCTGGTAGTGTAATGCCTCAGCAACCAGTTCCTTTCCCGTTCCACTTTCGCCGGTAATGAGAACGGTGCTCTGAACGTTGGCAAGGTTTTCAATAAGCATATAGATTTTCTGCATCTTTTCACTTTTTCCAACGATTGAGTGGAATTGCCGGCGTTCCTCTGTTTCCCGTTCGAGGGCAACCAAACGTGTTTCGTCCCTGATTACGAGGACGACGCCGGTTGTACCTTCACCGTTCAACAGAGGATGGGTTGTGGCGGTTGCTATTTGCCGCGGACGAAGGACGTGTTCGCATTCAAACCGGCAAATCTCCGCGGGCTGATTCGTCTTCATCGTTTTGTTGACTGCCTCAACGCACTTTCCACTGCACTGCGTGAACAGAGTATTGAACGCCTTTCCCAGGGCGTCTCGCGATAAACTGCATATATCGGCGGCAGCCTCGTTAATCTCAATTACGGCTAGTTTGTTGTCTATAGAGATGATAGCGTCCCGCACGCTCTTAAAGATGGCCTCAATGTTTTTGCGGTACCTTTCCTTTTCGTCAATAAGCGCCTTATGCTGCAATGCAATCCTCGCGGTATGTATGAGGGTTTCTTGCACAACGGGTTTGGCGATATAATCGAATGCGCCTAGTCGTACCGCCTCTGAGGCGGTTTTTACATCGGGAATCCCGGTGATGATGACGAACAGGCAGGGAAGCCCCCGCTGCTTAATTTCTTTTAGGATATCAATACCCGTTTTGCCATCTGGAAGAAGAATATCTGCAAATACCAGATCAAATGTAGAGGTGCCAATAAAGGAGATTGCCTCATCATAGTCCGAGGCGGTGGTTACATCATATCCTTCATCCGACAGGAAGGCCTCAAGGGTAAAGCGTATGCTTTCTTCATCGTCAATTACAAGAATTCGAGGTTTCATTTTTTTCCGCCTTATTGAATTTTGATCCATCCACATTCTTGGTGGCACAGGCATCTTGCCTGTGCTTTTATGTGCTTCTCGTTCCCAAGCTGGACAGACTGGGTCAAATGAACCCCTCCAATTTCATCCGAGGGGGTGGCCAACCCAGGGGTGGTTAATTTGCCCACAGCGGGAAAATGCTGTAAGTGTTTATAAAATGGCGAGATATGTAAAATAGTGC
>Ga0315281_10001555_pt1 | contig 34024 bp, 31 predicted proteins | sample YL17G07_0_MG_FD_204540 | JGI IMG/M metagenome (GOLD analysis project Ga0315281, IMG submission 204540) | Sediment microbial communities from Yellowstone Lake, YNP, Wyoming, USA - YL17G07_0 | ecosystem: Environmental > Aquatic > Freshwater > Lake > Sediment | place: USA: Wyoming | collected...
ATATAGGCTCCGAACGGCTCCTTACGAACCGTTCCGTTGGCAAGGGTCGCGGTTTCGTTATAAAGCTTTAGCAGATCCACTTCCTGAAAAAAGTCCTGCGGCGTCTCGCCCATAAGCGACTCGTTGCCGGCGTTGGCTATGAAGTCCTCGTATGCCGGGCGGGAGATTATGACCGCTCCCCCCAAATCCTCATAGTCGGCGCGCGATTCCTTCGGAATCCAGCTTCGGGCCTCCTCGCGTTGCAACCGGCTAATTTCCCCCATGTCGACAATGGACGGCCAGCAGAACCGCTTCATCAATTCCACCGGCGGCATCGCTTTTATTTTCGCGTCGGCCTCGTTTCGGGAGCGGGCGTTCACTCTGTCCTCCTCGGTGTCCTCTTTGTAGGCGGCGAACTTGATTTTCATGGCCGGGTCGATTAATCCGCAAATCGCGGTTAAGAACCATTCCGATATGTCGCGGAACCCCTCGGACAATTTTGCGGCCGTTATGTCGTGAATCTCGCCGAAGGATATGCCGTTGGTCTTCGAGCGCGTGATGTGCTCGTAAATAGCCTGCCGAAACAGGTCGTCTATTATCGTGGCTCCGCCGCGAATTTTGCCCAAGGCCACCGCGTTAATCTCGTTCTGAACCCAGGGAAGCGCCGTTTTTTTCGCCAGCTTTTCCCCCATCTCGTCGACCAGCGCGGTTATTTCGGAATCCCCCCGGCAATACGAGGTTATGTAATAGTCGCAAACGCCCGGCGCCATTTTGGCCAGGTACAGCGTGTTGTCGGTGTAGGCTTCGAACCGGGTTCTTACAAGCTCCGCCAAGGGATGTTTCGGATCCAGATCTTTGAACGTCTCCGGCAACCGTTTCTTAAGGTAGTCGTCGACAAGCGTCGATTCGAACCGCTTCAGCACGTCGGAGAAAAGAGCGTCCGATTCGAATATCTTTCCCACCGCCTCGGGCAACAGCACGTCTAGCGGCGCCGTCGGGTTTTGTTTTTCCATGAACATCAATATCTGCCCCAAGAGGAGCAGTACGTCCCTCCCGTTTTCGCCGAAGAACGTGCGGAACAGTCGCTCGATTTTTTTGATTTCATTCCCGTCCCCCACCTTGTCGCTTAACTCCGGCAGTCTGTCCATGATTCCACTTATCACCGCCCGCTGAATCAACCCGGAGGAGACCCCGCGCTCCATAAACGCGCGGATACTTTCGGGAAGCGCGTCCTTTGAGAACGGCAGGCCGCCCCCCCCCGGGCCTGACTCGCCAACGCTCCTTTTTATCAGTCCGGATATCACGGTGTCGAACAGTTTCCTTCCCCTTTCGGCTAGCGCGGCGAGCTTTGCGTTGTCGGATATGAGAAGTCCGAACCTCTTTTTGTCGACGGAGCTTACGATATGGGTGGGGATTTTTGTGTTGTTGAGGGAAAATTGAACCGGTATTCTCGTTCCCTTCCTCCAAGCGTTTACGAGTAGCGATAGATCTTCGTTCAACCGGTCGTCAAGCTCTGTGACAATGCTCACCCCGGCGCCGGTGTTGGATATGTCGTCTATGGAGACGATAAGGGCGCGCGGGTCGGGGTAGAGTATGATTTCCCCCTTGATGTTGAAATCCGTCAACCCGTATCGAATCTCTTTTCTGTGTTCCTTGGACATATCACCCTAATTATCGGTAAAAACACCAACCCCCATTATTTTATTAATAATAAGGGCATGGGCGGCACTTTATACCGGAAATTTGACGAGCGGGAAAAAATTGCCCATGTTATCACCCTAACAGAGCCTTATTTTTCAGCAAGTTGGCGTTTGGCACGTTCATTGCTCTACTTTTAGTGTAGCAACAGTTAACGAATAATTTTAAACAGAGGCATTTAGGAGTAAAAGTTATGGCAAGCAGTTTATTAAATTGTGAAGTGGATGTTTTTCGTCAGCACGACAAAAAGCTTTTTAACATTTTCAACGACCTTGAAAATGGAATGCGCATGAACGCGTCGACCTCGGACGTGGCGCTTGAGGCGATTACCGCCCTTTTTGAGTACACTCTCCACGATTTGGCACAGGAAGAGGAAGAAATGTCGGCGACGGAATACCCCGACGCTCAGAAACACAAAAAGGACCACGAATATTTCAAGGCAACGGTGAACTCATATCTATCGTTGATGCAGTTTGGCAGTCTGCCGCCCGCCCAAGAGGTGCGTACCTTTCTGGCCGGTTGGATAAGCACCCATATCGCCCAATCGCAGGTTTTAGAGCGCAGGTGACGGTCGACTAATTCGGTGTGTATAGTGGTGCGCCCGGCTGGGATCGAACCAGCGGCCCTCAGCTCCGGAGGCTGATGCTCTATCCACTGAGCTACGGGCGCTCTTGTCGCAAAGCCGCCCAAAAAGCGGACACTCGGAGAGTATAGCAGAGGAAATTGTTAACCGCCTGAAATACCGCCGTTCGAGTCGGAGTGGCGGATTGCAAAACAAGAACAACCTTATCCGACGAACCTTCTTACTCTCGAAAGGAAGTCTGCAAAATCGATTTTGCCTTTAATTACGAAATCATCGGCTCCCAATTTGAAAACCTCGTCCCGGATGTCCATGCCGTATTCCCCGCTGACAACAATTACCGGGATGTCCTGTATGTTGGGCGCGCCCTTCATATGTTTTAAAAGCTCCAGCCCGTCCATAACTGGCATCATGATGTCTGTGACGACCAAATGCGGTTGGACGCTCGCCATCAAACTTAGCGCGTCTTGTCCATTTTCCGCCTCTATGACGGTGACTTTCATTGTCATAAGACGCTTTATAAGCAGGAGCCTAAAGCTCCTGTCGTCATCCACAATAAGGATTGTTGGCTGGACGTACGGTAGTTTGAGGCTGAACAGGCATCCCTTGCCGGGTTCGCAGTCCCCCCCCACTTCCCCCCCGTGAAATTCCATGATGTCCTTGACGAGCGGAAGACCCAAACCGGTGCCGAGTTCACCGGCGGTTCCCGGCGTCGAGGTCTGTTCCTCGTATTTGAAAACCTTGTCCAACATATCCCGTTTCATCCCGGCGCCGGTGTCCCGGATGCAAATGGTCGTTGCGTCCCCTTCCGCCAGCGAGATGGTTATGCGGTCGCCGTTTCTGCAGAATTTGACGGCGTTGGTGACGAGATTTTGGACCGCCTCGGTCAGCAGGCGCCTGTCCGCGTAAATTCTGCTGTTTTCCGGTATCGCATTCTCCATTTCAATTCCCTTTTGTAGCGCAAGGTGGGAATAATCGGAAATCATTTTTGCGCCCAGATATTTAGCGTCGAAAAAATGTTTGTGGAGTTTCATCTGGCCCGTTTTAAACCTGCTTAACGTCAATAGGTCGTTGATGAGGTCGAACATCTGCGTCCCGGAATCTATCGCTCCGTCCACTATTCTTTTTGTGTCGTCGTTTAATGGCTCGCCGTATTCGCTTCTTGTCAGTTTCAGGAGTCCGAGCATCGTTCCCAGCGGGGATTTGAGGTCGTGCCCCATTAGCGACACGAATTTGTCCTTCAGCACCGTCGCGGCCTCCGCCGCCTCCTTCGCGACGCGCAACGCCTCTGCCGCCTTTTTCTCTTCAGTGACGTCAACAAATGTCGCAAGAACGTTACTGTTAAGGACGATGCCTCCGACCTTAACAAGGCGCTCTTTGCCGTTCTTGCAAGTCACCTTGTATTCAATAGGTTCAATTTCCGTTCCTTCTTTTGCCGCTTTATCCACGGCGTTGCCCCAAGTTTTCAAAACCCACAGTCGGTAGGATTCATCAGGATAGGCGCGTTCCCACCATTCCTTAATCGTAGGGATGTCGTCAATGGTATAGCCCAAGACCTCGGTAAACCTTGTGTTAAACTCAGTTATAATGCCGTCCTTGTTGACAACGCCCAAGGCAATGGGAACCATCATAAAAAACCGCATAAATTTCTGTTCGCTCTCGCGCAGTAACTCCTCGTTCCGCTTGCGCTCGGTGATATCTCTAATCGCAGTGACGCGGGCGTTTTTGCCATGATAGAACATGTTGCGCCCTTGGATCTCTACAGGAAACGTCGAACCGTCCTTTTTAACGCCGTTGGCTTCGTATGACGGGCCCTCAATCCCTTTGTTGAGATGCTCCATTACGATGGCGTGCGATTCCGGAGAAGCCAGGTCGAGCGGGGTTTTGCCGAGGATCTCGTTCGGGGTGTAACCGAACATTCGAGCAAACGCGTTGTTGGCGTCCACAAATTTGCCCTCGACCGTTATCACGATTCCCTCAAAACTTGCGTCGGAAAGCTGGCGGAATCGCGCTTCCGCCTCAAGAATTTTCATTTCCGCCTTCTTGCGCGTCGAAACGTCGCGCATGACGATGACAAATGATATTTCGGAATTCACCAGGCATTCGGAAGACGAGCATTCTACCGTCAACTTCGCGCCGGATTTCGTAACCGCCGTGGCTTCGACCGTCGGCGCGGCGGTATGGCCGTCCCACCCGTCAAGCGACGCCACATACCCGTCCACCAGCACCCGGTCATGGTCGTCATGTAATATGTCGGAGATATGCCTGTTCTCAAGCTCGGTCTTGGAGTAGCCGAGCATCCAATGCGTGGCGGGATTGGCCATAAGAAGCTTCCCATTCCCGTCTATCAACACGATGGCATCCGACGACGACATGATAACAGCGCGGTGCAGAGCCTCTGAAAATTCCAGCCGGACGGTTTTTTCCCGCACCTGTCGTTCAAGGTCGCCGGAGAGAGCCTTCAAATCCCGAACACTTTTTGAAAAAGGGCGGTAGATTAGAAAGTACGTCAACGGCAGGACGACGGCGGTCAGCATCAGGGAATCCATCGCGCCGTTCGCCATGTCGGCGAGTTCATGGAAAAAATTCATGATGACCGTTTCTACCGCGAACAGGGAGCCGATGACAATCGCCACCATCAGCCATGGACGCAGAACGGCGTTTTTGTCCCCGTTCTCTTTTTTCAGGCTTTTGTCACTCATTGCGAATTATTATCTTACCGCGTTCCGTTGCTCGCCGACGGCGTTATAACGCGCCACCGTCTCGACGGATTTTTTGGCCTCCTTGAAAGTTGGGGATATGACAAGCGCCTTCTTGAAGCATGCCGTGGCCTTTTCCCTTTCGTTATTCTGGAGATAGGCCTTGCCGAGGTTGAAATGTATGTTTTGGTCGTCCGGGTCTATCTTGAGGGCGGTTTGGTAGCACCGGATAGCCGCGTCGCATTCCATGAGGTGGCGGTGGCATATACCCAAATAGTTGTAGTAGCGGGTATTCGAAGGGTTTGCCGCAAGGGCGGTCTCAAACTGGGCTATAGCCTCCCGGAACATCCCCTGCCTGATGTATGTTTCGCCCGCCATGCAGAGGATATGCTGGTTTTCCGGGTCAATCCTGACCGCTCTCTGGAGGGCGTACCCGGCCTTTCCAACGTCGCCGTTGGCAAGGTATATCTCAAAAAGCCCGGCCCAGTCCTCGGCCTCTGTCGGCGTAATGAGTATCGCCTGCTTTATCACCTTTTTCGCTTCGACGAACAGACCCAGTTTGCGGTACACCAAGATAAGGTTGTTGTATGCCGCCATAAGGGTTGGGTCGGTATCTTTGGCGATGTGGAATTCCCTCTTTGCCATATCAAACTTCGACGGGGTGTCCGTTTCCTCCCCTTCGACAAAATAGGCTTTGCCGAGGCCGACGTGCGCCTTGGCTTTCCAGCGCGGTTTTTCCGACGGCCTGAAATTCTCGATGGCCTTATTGAAATAGTCCGCCGCCGATTCATAATCACCGTCGCGCAACTCCGATTCCCCGATGCGCAACAGTAAATCGGACGAGACCGGATTAGCCTCCAACATCTTTCTCAACTCCGCCAACTCGTCGATTTCTTGTCCCGTGCGCCGGTAACAGAGCGCGAGCAGGCTGTGCGCTTCCTGCAGGCTGAAATCCAGCGAAATGGCGGTTTTAAGGTGCGGGATAGCCGCATGGTGCCTGTTGCATCCGGCATATACCTTTCCCATGGCGATATGCGGCAACGGGAACCACGGGACATATTTGAGATATTTTTCCAGCCGACGAGCCGAACTCATGTAAAGATCGTCAATTGCGGTGGAAATGTCGCTGGCCGTTCCGGTTCGCATATACCATTCTATCGCGGCTGTGCGTCCGGCCTCCTCCCGCGCAATGGCCGCGGAAAACTTAAGTTCCATTGTTTTTGTCAAATGCTCCAGCGTGAAGGGGGGTTCCAGCAGAACGACGCTTTCTGGAAAAACTCCCTCCGTTCTAAGTTTTTCATCAAACCGGGCGGCAAGCAGAACGATTGGTATCTCGGGTTCCAATCCCCGCTCAAGCAGAATGCGCGACCATCGGATATCCTTTTGAAGGGCGTCAATCTGATCTTCGGCGATAACTAGGTCATAACCCGCCCCATCGTGGTGGCCTGTGAGAACGGCGGCGACAAGTCCGTCAGACGGGGTGGCTCCAACCACTTCGTGAGGTCGATTTAGGTCGGGGATGTCGCCCATACTTTCAGAAAATCTCGATGCGAGTCCGGCAAGATATGTTGATACTAAAACTTTCATTTGGATACATTTTACCCCCCCCCCGGCAAATTCAATGCCAAAACTTAGGGGGTTGTTTTTGTTGCCAAACTTGCAGTGGAATCTTCTCGTTTTAGTAATTCCCGTGAATTATGCGTCCCAAAGCGAGTAGAATACCGCCGATGGGTTTCTTGCGTGATTTAACCGAAAAGCGCCACTCCAGAGAGGCGGCAGGGGTGGCTCTTGTCGCGTTTTCCATCATGGTGGTCGCCTGCCTTGCCACCTACAGCGCGGACGACCCGTCCCTCTCCCACGCCGTCGCCGGAAAAACCGGGGTCAACAACGGCATCGGAATCTTCGGCGCGTACATGGCGGACGTGCTGGTACAGCTTTTCGGCATGGCGGCGTTTGTCATTCCCGTTTTTTCGCTCTCGCTGGGGATGTCCATGTTCTACAAGGAAGTCAGGCAGATAGCCGTTCCGTTTGCCGTGGGCGCGGCGCTGTTCATCCCCTCCTTTTGTTCGCTGGTTTATGTGATTTGGGCCCGCGACCCGGTATATCCCGAGGCGTACGGCGGCGGCTTCCTCGGGTACGTCCTTGCCGACAAAATATTGATACGCATTCTGGCGCGCCCCGGCGCGACGATAATATCCCTGACCACGCTTTTCATCGCCGTGTTGATAACCACCCGGCTTTCCATCGGGGAGTTTCTCATCTTGGTGAAACGCGCCGCAATCTGGGTTTATGGCTCCGTGGTTGTCGCGCTTCCACACGTAGTCGAGTTTCTAAAAAAGCTTAGACGCGCTCCGGCCGCCGGGAGCAATGCCTCACCGCAGGCCGACGAGAAAAAATCCGCCCCCGACACGATAGCGGACGATCTTCCGAAGATAAGGAAGAACGAAAAACCGCACATCGAGAAGCCGGCGGAGGAGTTCAAGGCCAAGCAGGAAAAATTCGAGTTTATGGAGGAGGGGGCGTACGTGCTTCCGCCGCTCTCATACCTTACCGACACGAAGCAGGCCAGCCGCGAAAGAAGCGAGAAGGAGCTTTTGGTCAACTCGCAGATACTCACCAAGAAGCTCGCCGATTTCGGGATAGAGGGGCGCGTCACCACCGTATCCCCGGGGCCGGTGATAACCCTTTACGAGTTCGAGCCGGAGTCCGGCGTGAAAGTGAGCCGGATAGTGAGTCTCGCCGACGACTTGGCGATGGGGCTTAGGGCGGTGTCGATACGCATCCTCGCGCCGGTGCCGGGAAAGGCCGTCGTCGGCATAGAGGTGCCGAACCTGGAGGTGGAGCCGGTTTCCCTCAAACATATTCTCACGTCGAAGGCGTTTACTGAGTCGGAGTCGAAACTGACGATGGCGCTCGGAAAGGACACGCACGGTGTTCCCGTCGTCACCAATCTCGCGGTGATTCCGCACCTCTTGGTCGCGGGGGCGACCGGTTCGGGAAAGTCGGTGGGGTTGAACGGGATGATAATGTCCATTCTTTTCAAGGCCACGCCGGACGAGGTGAATTTCATAATGATAGACCCGAAGATGCTGGAGTTATCCGTGTACGACGGCATCCCGCACCTTATCGCCCCCGTCGTAACGCATCCCAAAAAGGCCGCCAGCGCGTTGCGGTGGGCCGTCATGGAAATGGAGCGGCGGTACGCCCTGCTTGCCCACAAGGGGTTTCGGAACATAGCCGGTTATAACGAGTGGGTTGACGAAACGCTAAAAGAGCAGGCGAGGAAAAAACCCGCCAAGAAAAAAGACGAGGTGGAGGTTGTCACCCGGAAATTCGACACGGAGGGGAACGAGGTCTTCGTGGAAAAGCCGGACGACTCCCCGCCTAAAAAGCTCCCGTACATCGTGATAATCATCGACGAATTGGCCGACCTTATGATGGTGGCCTCCAAGGACGTGGAGGACGCGCTCGCAAGGCTGGCCCAGATGGCGCGCGCGAGCGGCATACATCTTATCCTAGCCACGCAAAGGCCGTCCGTCGATGTTCTGACCGGCCTGATAAAAGCGAACTTTCCGGCACGGCTTTCATATCAAGTCACGTCAAGGATTGACAGCAGGACGATACTGGACTCCATAGGCGCGGAAAAACTTCTGGGGAAGGGGGATCTGTTGTTCCTGCCGCCCGGCACCTCCCGGCTACAGCGCATTCACGGCCCCTTCGTTTCGGACGACGAGGTCAAGCGCGTCGTCGAGTTCCTGCGCAAGCAGGGGAAGCCCAAGTTCAACGAGGAGATACTGAACATCGCGGACAAGGCCGAAGGGGAGGGCGCCGAGGACGAGGCGACGGACGACGACGAATATTTCGAGCAGGCGGTGGAACTCGTCGCGCTCACCAGGCAGGCGAGCATCAGCATGATTCAGCGGCGGCTGAGAATCGGCTACAATCGCGCCGCGCGGATAATCGAGACGATGGAGGCCAAGGGGATGGTCGGCCCCGCCGACGGCTCGAAGCCCAGACAGGTGTATATCCCCGCCCCCCCGAACAGCGCCTACGAGCCGGACTAAACCTTACAAATTAGGGTAAATCTGTTTCCCGAAAGCGCGGGCTTTCAGCCCGGCCTCGTTTGAAATTTAAAAGGGGGCCGACAGAAAAAATCCGGCCCCCGCGAATTAAATCAGGTCAGTTATTATTTGCAGACGCCTTTGTCGGCGCCAGCGGGCTTCTCACATTTGTTGGAGGCGCAGACTTTGTCCCTTTTGCATGCCTTGCCGGCTTCCAGCGGAGCCTTGCATACGGGCGGATCCATGGCAAGGATGCACACTGTTTTTGAGGCCGCACATTCGGCGTCAGGATCGGTCTTCGAGGCGCCACACTTGACGTCGGCCGCAAAAGACACCTGCGCGAATGCAAACATAGCGACTGTCGCCGTAACGAACAACAAACTTTTCTTGAACATATTTAGCTCCTTTTCTAATGTTAGAGTACCGCAATTCCCGGATGACGGCTGCTTAGCCTCTTCCCCGTGAGTATGAGGATATGTGCGTCGGTAAAAATAGTCAAATCATTCCTCTCCGTAGGGGGGCATTCCCACCATCAAAATGGTCGAAAAAATATCTTGAGCGGCAACTATTTTCATTATATCATGATATCGTAATACGTTAATGCTCTAATGGCGCGGCGCGATTAAACGTGATTGAACATTCATTGAGAGGGGTTGGTGAAATGAGAAAACATGTCGAAATAATAGTCCCGGCGCTTGCGCTCGTTTTGTCGTTCGTCTTCGCTCCGCCATCCTTTGCGACCGACCCCGAGGGGATGGTGTTCGTGAAAAAGGGGGACGGCGGATTCTATATGGACAAGTATCTGGTGACGCAGGACGATTTCCAGCGAGTTATCGGCATAAATCGCTCACGACATCACCATTGTCCGACATGTCCGGCGGAACAGTTGAATTTGGAGGAGGCCATCAACTATTGCGCCAAGGTCGGGAAAGCTCTCCCGAACGAGGAGGAATGGGTGTACGCGGCCACCAACGGCGGCAAGGATGACGTCTGGGCCGGAACGAGCGATTTGAAAGAGCTTGTGGACTATGCCTGGTATAAGGAAAATTCCGGCGGCAAAACGCACCCCGTCGGGGAGAAAAAGCCAAACGGACTGGGCTTGTACGACATGAGCGGGAACGTGTGGGAATGGACGACCGATGAAAAGTTTAACGGCGGCTCCTGGGACCACGACGCGGTTGATCTACGCGCCGCCTACGAGGGCATGTACGCGATTGAAGGCCGCTACACCTATGTCGGCTTCCGTTGCGTCAAGCGCTAATCCCTAGTATTTACCGGTTCGGAAAGGGCGGTCGGGTTTTACGTCAGCGCATTCGTGATGATTTGCCAGCGTAAAACCCGTTCCTAAGTATGCCAAAGCTAGTTGGCGATTTTTCCCTTCCAAGCCATCATCGCGGCGGTGAGATCCGACGAGATTTTCTTGTAGGCGCCGGCGTCCATTACCTTTTTTGCCTCGTCCTTTTTGCCGGAAATGGCAAGATCGGCCACATGCGCCGCAGTTTTGTGAAATTCGGCGTGGAGGTCTCTTATTTTTTTAAAATGTTCGCCATTCCTTTCCGCAGTCGAAATATCCTTTCCGTAAATGAACTGGCCGAATGCGCACTTGTTGTCCACCCTAATGTCCTCCACCTTGGCGTCCAGCTTTCCGGTGGTTATGGCGGTTGACAGCCTCATCTTCCACAACCCGTGCGCGCCTATCGCCTTTGATATTTCCTCTTTAACGTCGGCCATGTTTAAGTTCCCCTTTCATAATGATGTTATTGTTTTTGTGACTCGCCTTCGGAATAGCGGTGCAGTTTCACCTCTATTTTTTCCTCTAGTCCGGCGTAATATTCGCGCAGGATTTCCAGCACCTCGGCGCGGCTGAATTCCACGGGCACCGGCTCGTTGTCGGAGAGCATTTTCCTCAGCTTCGTGCCGGATAGAAGGATGTGTTCCTCCTTGTCGTGCGGGCAGGTTCGCAGTGAGGCCATTGACTCGCATTTTTTGCAGAAGAATGTCCAGTCGATTTTGAGCGGTTTTATCTCCATCGAGTTCTTCGGTATTTCGTCGAAAATCTTTTGTGCGTCGAACGGGCCGTAATACTCGCCAACCCCGGCGTGGTCGCGCCCGACGATGAGATGCGAACAGCCGAAGTTCTGCCGGAAGAGCGCGTGCAAAAGAGCCTCGCGCGGGCCGGCGTAGCGCATGTCAAGCGGATAGCCCCCCATTAGATACGTGTTCTTCACGAAATATTTTTCCGTCAGGACGTTTATCGCCTTCACGCGGACGTCCGCCGGGATGTCGCCCGGTTTGAGCTTGCCGACCAGCTGGTGGATGAATACTCCGTCCGTGACCTCTATCGCCACCTTCGCCAGATATTCGTGCGAGCGGTGCATCGGGTTGCGTAGTTGCAGGGCGGCTACGGTGCTCCATCCCTTCTCGTTAAAAATCCTGCGCGTCTCCTCCGGGCGCATGTAAAGCCCCGCGAAATCCAGCGGGAACCGCCCCTCGCTAAAAACTTTCACCGGGCCGCCGAGGTTCACCGGCTTTTGAAGCATGACGTTTTTCACGCCGGGATGCTCCTTGTCGTTTGTCCGGAATATCTGCCTGCATTCGTATTCCAAATCCGGCTCGTATTTTTCCGTCACTTTCATGGAGCCCATCAGCTCCCCCGTCTCGTCGTCCACAAGCGCGACCTCCGCGTTTTTCTTTATGTTTGCGGCCTCCGTTCGCGAGACGGACAGGGTGATGGGAATCGGCCAGAAAAGTCCGTCCGCCATTTTGTATTTTGCGCAGACGCCTTTCCAGTCGGCCTTGCCGAAAAAACCCTTAATCGGGGTGAAGGCTCCGATGCCCATCATTATGAGGTCGCCGGTCTCCCGCGACTGCAATCGCACCTGATGGAGTTTTGCGGCCTTTTTCCTCTCTTGCGCAAGTTTTGCGCCGGTCAGGAGAAGCGGGAGAAGTTTTTTGGAACCGTGCGGATTTACCAGCCTTGACATACAACCTCCAAATTATTTTTTCGCGGCTATGGAATAAACCATCGCCGTGGCGCGGTAAAGCATGTGCGCGAATTTTGAGAACGGCATATACGCGATTAGGAAAAACACCAGAGTCAGGTGCGTGAAGTAAACCGGATACGCCGGCCCCGGCGTTTCGGCCAGCCTTAGGATTTCCGAAAAGATTCCGGTGATGACGGTGAAATACAGGGCCAGCGCGAACGTCCAGTCGTAATAGGTGGAGCCTTCGTCGGACACGGTTCTTTTGGCTATTATCCATGTGCATCCAACGAAGGCGAAGACCGCGCCAAAATTCCCAAGCAGTTTCACCGGGTCGTGAAGGGCCAGCGGAGTTTCGACGTGTAAGAGGTAATGGTACGCCATCACCATGTTCGTCGTGATGAAAAGCGAGACGACGCCGAAGAACATCAGCAGATGCCCCCATCGGCGGTATCGGTTGGCGTCGCATTTGCCGAACCGTTCGTGGGTGAATATTTCTTTGACCGCCCCGATTATAGCCGCCGGAATGTTCGCGTCCGCCGGCAACGGGCCGGCTTTAACGAGGCCGTCCCAGAAACTTCTGACGCCCATGAAAGCGCAGGCCAGCGCGAAAATAGAGACCGGGAGGAATACGGAGTCAATCGCCTTAATCGGCATGAATTTGGAATAAACTATCGCCCCTTCCGGCACGGCAAATCCGTTCAAGGAAAATAAAACCGCCGCAAGCGCAAAAACGGGCGCGGCTATCAACAATGGCAGATACAGCGGGGATGAGAGGGCGGCACCCATAAATCCGGGGAACGCGAACCGCCGGAAAGACGCGTTGCGAATCGCCGAAAGGACGCTTGAGGGTTTCGCCCCTCTCGGGCATTTTAGGGAACAATCGCCGCATTGGTGGCAGAGCCACACGTCCGGGTCGGCCAGCAGGCGGTCTTTCAGCCCCCATTGCGCCCATATCATCTCCTTGCGGGGGAACGGGGTGTCGTCGTGGGTGAGGTTGCACACGACCGAGCAGGTGGCGCACTGGTAGCATTTTTTTAGGGTGTCGCCGCCGCGCAGTTTCAGCTCGGCGATAAACCCCAAATCCGGCTCCACAAATCTTCCGCCCATTAATTGTCCCCGAATTCCTTGAACGGATTCGGCCCCAGTTCTTCCATCCGCGCCACGAAATCGCCTATTAGTTTCGGAAGCTTGTGGTACTCGTTGATGGACAACTGTTCGAGCCTCACCCGCTCCGGCTCCAGCATCATTCTGCCGAGCGTCTCCTCCAGCTTTCCGGAGCGCTCCTTCGCCAGCTCGCTCCCCTTCATGTTGTGGCACTGGTAGTCGTCGCCGTACGGGCATCCCAGCATGAGGACTCCGTCTATCCCCTTCGAGAAGGCGTCGCTGAGCCAGACCAGGTTTATCGAGCCAAGGCATCTGAGCGGTATCACGCGTATGCTGGAGTCAAGTCGCATCTTGGAAAGTCCGGCCATGTCGAACGCGGGCATGGCGTCGTTCTCGCAAACGAACACGAGCACGCGGAGTTTTTCCTCCTGCGGCACGGTTATGGCCCGTATCATGGAGCTGACCATGTCCACATGGTAGTCCTTGAACGATATTATCCGTTGCGGGCACGCCCCCATGCAGGTGCCGCACCGGCGGCATCTCAGCGGGTTCGGAAGCGGCGTCCCTTTCTCGTCCTCGTCGTACATCCCGTACGGGCACTCCTCGGTGCAACGCTTGCACTGGGTGCACCGCTCGAAAGCTATCTCCGGGTAGCTTGTGTCGCCGGAGCGCGGATGCGCCGATTTTCCCTTTGCCGCCAGCTCCACGCATTGAATCGCTTTTAGCGCGGCGCCCCCGGCGTCAATCTCCGCGAACGCCGCGTCCATCGGGTGCCGCACGGCTCCGGTTGCGTATATTCCGGTGCGTCTTGTCTCGTACGGAAAGCAGATGAAGTGCGAGTCGGGAAAGCCGTAGTTGAGCGACGGGAGATCCGGCCCCTGTCGGTATTTGAGGTGCAACGCGTCCGGCGCGTTCGGCTCTATTCCGGCGGCAAGCACCACCAAGTCGGCGGCGACGTTTATATCCTCGCCCAAGAGCGTGTTTGTCGCCGACACGGTCACCGTGCCGTCCGGTTCGGCGACGACGGCGGATATCTCCGCCTTCGTCATGAACAGTCCGTCGTCGTCCTGCATTTTTTTGTAAAAGCGCTCGTATTTGCCGGGCGTTCTCATATCCTTGTAAAAGATGTAGGCGCGGGCGGACGGGTCGGCTTCGCGCAGGTACGCCGCCTGTTTGAGCGACGTCATGCAACAAAACGAGGAGCAGTATGGAAGATGGTTTTTGTCCCTCGACCCGGCGCATTGGATGAACACCACGCTCCTTGCCGGTTTTCCGTCGGAGGGGCGGACGATTTTTCCTTTTGCCGCCATCTCCTCGAACTGCGCGTTGGTGACCACGTTCGGGGTTTTTCCGTATCCGAGGTGGCCGAGTTTTTCCGCGTCGTACGGCTTGAAGCCGGTAGCCTGTATGACGGCCCCGACCCTAAGCTGGATTTTCGCCCCGCCCGACGAGATGACAACGTCGAACAGCCCCGGCTGGCCGGATATGGATTCCACAACCGCGTCGGTGTGAACCTTTATGCGCGGCTCGTTCATCGTCGCGCGGACGGTTTCCGTGATTCCGGTTTCGACAGGCGCGTCCGTCTCGCCCGAGGTCGGGAAGCGTTTTTTAAGCTTCCGCAAATATCCGCCCAGCGTTTTTTCTTTTTCCACCAGCACCGCGTTTCGCCCCGTTTTGGCTACGGCGAGCGCCGAGGTCATTCCCGCTATTCCGCCGCCGACGACGAGCACGGTTTTCTCAAGCTCCTTTATGAACGGCTCCGGGAAGGAGGTTTTTTGGGCTTTTACCAGCCCGATTTTCAGATAGTCTTCCGCCAGGTTTTGGGTCTCGGCGGATTTCGGCTCGCTAACCCACGCGACCCCCTCCCTTATGTTCACCCGCTCCACCAGCGCGTCCGGGCCGAACATGAAGTTTTCCGCCACGGCCCGTTTGGAGCAGGCGGCGACCACGGGATAATTAAATCCCCCCGCTATGTCGTCCGCTATTAATTTATGCCCCTCCGGCCCGCAAAGGAACGGGTGGACTTTCGCCTCCGCCAATCCAAGCTCCTTCGGAATCTTGGAGAGTTGCGCCGTGTCGACCGCGTCGCCAATCCCGCACCCGGAGCAGACGTACGCCTGTAGTTTTAAATTCATCGTCCGCCCAGACATTTGACGACGGTCGCCGTGGCGTCCATCAGCGAGGTGGACACGTCGGCCGGGTTTTTTGCCACTCCCGCCGCGTATATTCCGGGCGGAGTTTTTTCGGGCGAGAAGAAACCGCCCGTGTCCAGCCATCCGGCGACGTCGCCGCCCAGGCTCGCGGAGTTCGGCTCCATTCCCGTGGCAAGCACCAGCATGTCAAAAACATATTTCTTTTTCGCGCCGCCGGCCACGTTCTCGGCGGTGATTATCACGTCTTTCGTGACGGGGTCCTCCTCGACCTTCGCCACCTTTCCTTTTATGAAGGATACGCCGGGGTCGGCGGCCACTTTCGTGTAGAACGCCTCGTATTTTCCGGGGGTGCGGATGTCTATATAAAAGACGGTCGCCTTGGAGTCCTTCGACGTCTCGCGCAGGTATGTGACCTGTTTTAGCGACGCGAGGCAACAGACCGCCGAGCAGTGCGCCAGATGGTTTTCGTCCCGCGAGCCCGCGCACTGGGCGAACGCGATGTTTTTGACCGCCTTTCCGTCGGAGGGGCGGAGTATCCTTCCGCCGGTCGGCCCGGACGGCGAAGCGATGCGCTCCATCATAACGTTGGTGATGACGTTGGCCGCTTTGCCGTATCCGAGGTTGTCGATTTTCGCCGCGTCGTAGGGCTTCCATCCGGTCGCGTAGACGACGGACGAAACGCGCATCTCCACCGTCTCCGGTTTTTGGGCGAGGTCGATGGCGCCGTACTCGCAGACAGAGACGCATTTCGCGCATTTTTCCTTTTCGCAAACGGACGGGTCGATTGCGTAAACGGCGGGGTATGCCATCGGGTGCCGCATGTAAACGGCCTTTGTCTTGGACATGCCTAGGTTGAAGTCGTCGTCGCGCTCCACGGGGCAGACTTGGGCGCACTTGTCGCACGCCGTGCAGTTGGAGTTTATGAAGCGAGGGTTTTTGTTTATCTTAAGTTTGAAATCGCCGTCGGCTCCTGAAATGGACGCGACCTCGGCTCCGGTTATGACCGTTATGTCCGGGTTGCGTCGAATGCGCTGAAAGTTTATCTCCGTTCCGCAAAGCGGGGAGCAGAGCTTCGGGAAGTAGCGGTGCATGCCGAAGACCCTGCCGCCGAGCCAGTGTCCCTTCTCTATGAGAATCGCCTTAAGCCCTGTTTCGGCGGCCTCCACCGCGGTGGTTATGCCGCTTATGCCCCCGCCGACAACGGCTATCGGCAGTTTGTCGGAAGGCACGTCATTTCCCCCTTATTTCCAAATTGCAAAAAACCACGAAGGCGCGGACAATTTCTCCGCGCCTCCGCGCCTCTGTGGCTAATTGTTACGCCTATTCCGGGATAAGCTGTTTGTATTCTTTTTTGAAGACCTTCCACTCGCCGGTTTTCACGTCCACCTTGGAGTTTACGAAGCACCTCCAATTGTCGTCGTCCAGCTTGGGATGGTCGCCGCGATAATAGTATCCGGGATAGCGCGTCTCCTCGCGGAAAAGGATGTGCCGCGCGTGCGCTTCCGCCGCCCATACCCGGTGATAGTTCTCCCATGCGCGAAGAAGTTCGTGCAGGTCGGCCGCCGCGAGTTTTTTGCTGTCCTCTTTTAGTATGACAAGCTGTTTAAGCCCCACGTCCAGCATCGTCTTGCTGGTCATGTACCACGGGGTTATGCCGCCCACGTATTCGTCCATTATTTTCTGCAGGCGCAGTTGAAACATATTCGGCTTGATGTACTCCGGGTTGACGTTCGGCGCGGTGGTGTAGCCGCTGTGTTGCGCGAAGGTCTCCATCGGCTTGAATATTTCGTAGGCCAGCTCGTCCGCCGTTTCCGCGTGGGTCGGTTTGAAGTCCTTGTGGTCGAGCACCCACCTGACCATCGCTTTTCCGGCCATTCTTCCCTCCGCGTGAGAGCCGGAGGAGAATTTGTGCCCGGAGGCTCCCACTCCGTCTCCGGCGGTGAAGAGGCCGTTGACTGTCGTCATCCTGTCGTATCCCCAAGTCCATTCCTTCGGCGCGAAATCAGCGGGGCCGCTGACCCACACCCCGGCGCATCCGGCGTGGGAACCGAGAAGGTACGGCTCGGACGGCATAATTTCGGAAGGCGTTTTTTCCGGCTCTATGTCGTTCGCGGCCCACACCCCGGCCTGGGCTATGGTCATGTCCAAAAAGTCCTCCCACGCCTCGGCCTCAAGATGTTTAATCTCCTTCGGGGTCATGGTTTCGCCCAGCTTTGCCATGGCGGTGTGGGTGTTTATGTAAATCGGCCCCTTGCCGTCCTTCATGTCCAGCATCATCATGTGGTTTCTCACGCAGGTGCCGAGCTTGTCGACCCACTTGCCGTAAAGCTTGCGGGACTCCTCCAGCCTCGTGACGCAGTAGTCCTCGCCGAGCGCGTTCGTGGCCTTCGCCTTGAAGAGCAGGAACCACGCGCCGACCGGGCCGTAGCCGTCCTTAAACCGCGCCGGGACGAAGCGGTTTTCCATCATGGTCAGCTCCGCGCCGACCTGCGCCATCATGGCGTAGTTGCTACCGGCGTTCCATACCGGGAACCATGCGCGCCCCTGTCCCTCGCCTATCGAGCGGGTCTTGAAGATGTTCACGCATCCGCCGGTGCCGGAGAGTACCGCGTTGGCGCGGAATATGTAAACTTTGTTTTCGCGCACGCTGAATCCGACCGCGCCGGTGACGCGATTTTCCTCCTTCGGATCCATCAAAAGCTTCACCAAGAAAACGCGCTCGAATAGGTTCTGCTCCACGCCGGTTATCTTGCGGTTTTCTTCCAAAGCCTTTTTTGCGGCCTCGGCGACAAGCACCTTGTACGATTCGCCGTTTATCATTATCTGCCATTTGCCGGAACGAACGGGTTTGCCGCCGTCCCTAAGGGGCGTGCCTTTGTAGGAGCCGTCGTGCCCCTTCCCCTCGTCGTCGGTTTTCCAAACGGGAAGTCCCCAGTCCTCGAAAAGGTGCACGGAGTCGTCCACGTGCCTGCCGAGGTCGTACACGAGGTCTTCGCGTATGATTCCCATCAGGTCGTTTCGGACGTATTTGACGTACTCTTCCGGCGCGTGTTCGCCAAGATAGGTGTTGATGGCGGAAAGCCCCTGCGCCACCGCGCCGCTTCTGTCCACGGCGGCCTTGTCCACCATAGTTATTTTTATTCCGGCCTGGTTGCCCCATTGCGCCGCCTCGTACGCGGCGCCGCAGGCGGACATCCCGCCGCCTATGAGCAGTATGTCGGTATCTATCTCGACTATCTCCGGTTTCGGATAATGCTTAAATTCTGTCATTGTCTCCCCCTCTCTTATTTCTTAGGAACGGGCAATGTTTTGCCGGCGCCGATATGTGTGAAAAATCCGGGTTTGTTTATGTCCTCAAGTTTCGCCGCGGGAAGCCCCTTGTACGGCTCGACGGAGCCTTCCGGCGTGGTGCGAATCGGGAATTTGAATCTTTTCAGCGTTCCGTTCCTGAACTTCACCGTCCACATTATGGAGTCGCTCCCGCGAAGCGGCAGGACTTTCGCGCCCATCGGCATGAAGTCGGCGTAGCCGCGCACCTCTATCGCCTGTTGGGGGCAGATTTTCACGCAGTTATAACATTCCCAGCACTGCTCCGGCTCCTGGTTGAAGGCCTTGTTGCGAGCGCTGTCCAATTTCATAAGGTCGTGCGGACAGATGTACATACAGGCGGTCTTGTCGCGCCCCTTGCACCCGTCGCATTTGTCGGCAATAACGAAACTTGGCATAGATCCTCCAAAATAACAAAAATAACCCCCATCCGAAATGCAGATGTGCCTGAATAAGGGAGCAAGTATGGTGCCGGGGGAGAATGTTGCGGAACTGCTTAAAATCAAGCGTGTTAGCGGCTTGGAATTGAATCGGCCATGGCATAAAACCCCTTAACTATGGCGGAAAAGCCATCCGCCGTCGGTAATAATATGGGGATGTAAAAGGGATAACTGAGTCTAGCGTTCCTTTCCAAAAACGCCGACCTTTTTTTTGCGCCCAACCCCCTTCGCCAGCACTTTCACCTCGGTTTCGGGAACCACCGTGTCGCAATGCGGGCAGTGGTATTGGATGTCGATGCTTTTCCCGCATTTTTCATGAACCAGTGTTTTTTTGATTCCGAAATGTCGGGAGCCCCAATGGATTAAAACGGCTATGAGAAACTTTACCTTCTTTCCCTCCTCCGTGAGGCGGTATTCCATCCGACGGGGGTGTTCGACATACTGCTCCCGCCTCACCAGTCCCTCTTTTTCGAGTGTTTTCAGGCGGGCTGAAAGCAGGTTCGGGGAGACGCCGGGAAGCGCGGCCATGAACTCCTGATAGCGAGTTTTGCCAAGCAACAGCTCGCGGACGAGGAGAAGCGTCCATCGGTCGCCGAACAGGTCGAGCGTCCTTGCGACGGGGCAGTTTTTTTGGCCGTATGTTTTTGGCATGTTGACAATTAATAGCAGGCATTCTATATTAAATCAATACTAACTATAGTTTTAATAGTAACCGCCGAGCGGCGGTGTTCGAGCGAAACGCTTTTTTATGGAGATTCGTATGAGACATGCAGGGTTTGTAATCGCCGTTTTGTTCCTCGTAATCTTGGGCGTGGCCGGGAACGGTGCAATATGGGCGTCGGATGAAACAAGCGTCCCGGCTGGCGGCGTTGAACACGAAAAAATGCACCATGCCGGGCACGAGGTTCCCGGCGGCATGGCGCAACCGGAGATGCGACACGCCGAGGATAAAAGAACGCCGCTCGGTCTTTCGCCGTCGATGAAGGTGCACCAGCTTGAGAACATGCGCACGCATCTGAAGGCGGTGCATGAAATAGTCCGCGATATCGCCGTTGGCGAATTCGACCGCGCCTCCGTAACGGCGCACGAAAAACTTGGGCTGACCCCAAAAATGAAACAGATGTGCGAAGTGATGCCCGGCGGCGTCGCCTTTCGAGAGATGGGCATGGCGTTTCATAAATCGGGGGACGAATTGGGGGATGTTTTAAAAACGAAAGACGCCACCGCCTCGCTTAAGGCTTTGGAGGTCACTCTTTCCCATTGCACCGCCTGCCACGACACGTATCGGCAGTAGTTTTTTTGTGATTTGAAATGGTTCGCCCCTCCGGGAAGAGAGGGGCCAAATAAAAGACGTTTTGGCAACGCCTAAAAATGTAGTAGATTGTAGTGGAGGAGAACTGCATGAGAACTGTGATGTCAATAAGCCTGCCGAAGAAAATCTCGTCCGAGCTTGACGAGTTCGCGCACGCCACCGGACGAACAAAAAGCGACATAGTGAAAGAATCTATCAGCGCATTTTTGTGGGAGTCCAAGTTCAAGGGGGCGCGCAAAAAGCTCGGCGCTAGGGCGAAAAAACTCGGACTGGTGACGGACGACGACGTTTTTAAAGCCGTTTCATGAGGGCGGTGTTCGACACCAACGTTCTTATAGCCGCTTTTATTTCAGACGGGGTCTGCGCCAAACTTCTTTCAAGGGCGCGAAAGAGGCAATTCGACCTTTTTATCTGTCCGTTCATCGTGGGCGAGTTTGAACGAATTCTTTCCAAGAAGATAAAGGCTTCCAATGCCGAGGTGAAGTCCGCGACGGAACTCGTGCTGGAAGCGGCGAAGCCGCTTCCAGCTCCGGGGCGGGAAACAAAAGGGGTGAGCCGCGACCCGGATGACGACAACGTGCTGGATTGCGCTGTGGCGGCAAAAGCCGGATATCTGGTCACCGGGGATTCCGACCTGTTGGTGCTGAAATCCCACAAGGTGGTTAAAATCATTCCCCCAAGGGATTTCGAGCTTCTTTTCAACGATTGAGTTAGCGCGTCAGCGACGAATTGGGTTGCCCCTTCGGGGCAATGTACAGGCAGGAATGCCCGTACCTACCAAGAAAAATACAAGGGCAGGAGTGCCTGTACCTACCGAATCGAATCGGAGAAATAAAATTTAATTTGCGCGGCCTTCGACCGGTGGTATACTTGTTCCAACAGGCTTCCGCCTGTGTTTGGCGCGTCGCGCCGAGGGGTTCCACCCCGCCGCCGGAATAAGCATCATGCCGCTGAAGGCCGAAAATCCAAAAAGGCCAAAGTAGCAATCCAGCAAACTTAAGGAAGAAATGATTTATCCACAGATTTCACAGATTAACGCAGATTTAGGAACCCAATTGCCAAGGATAAAGAACCACGGATATAGACGGATGAAAATAATGAACCACGAAAAACACGAAAAGACACGAAAGGGGAAACCCCGTCGGCTTTTTTTCGTGTTTTTAGCGCCTTTCGCGCCTTTCGCGCCTTTCGCGCCTTTCGCGGTCAATCTGTTTTCCCTGGCGGTTAATTTTCAAAAAAAATCGGAAAAAACGGAAAAATCGGAAAAATCGAACGGGCGGCAAATTGGAAGTGGCGGAAAACAAAGGGGCTGGATCCCCGCCTTTTCGGGGATGACAACTTTTTTAAAATCGGAAAAATCGGACATTTCGGACCCTGCTACGCCGTGTTTGGAATATTTGTTTTATACGGCTACGCTGGACACCTTTGCTTCGCTCCGGCGCAAATCGGACAGCAGGGAGATTGTTCGCGCCACCAAGGAGGGGAAGGCGGTGTATATTTATGGGGAGCCGTTGGGCGCGACAAATAGAATTGGAGGTAATCAATAAATGTTGAATATGGCGATTCCTTGGTGGGAGTTTATTGTTCGCGGCGTCGTTGTTTACGCGTTTTTGATATTCATACTACGGGTTAGCGGCAAGAGGCAGAATGGCGAACGCGAAACTCACACACCATGAGTTGAACTCCGCGTTGCGATCCGGCGGGTGCGACAGCGTGGAAGACGTGCATTACGCGATATTGGAGAACAACGGTCAGATAACGGTAAAACCGAGGAACCACAAGACCGCCTGATCGGGGGAGGGACTTTCCCGCCGATTTCGCAGATTTGTGCGGGCGCATTCAATGCGCCCCTACTTTTTCTGAATCTCTATATTCTGTGAATGCATGAAAATATGGTACATTATGGGGAATTATGAAATGTCAAAAATGCAACCACGTCAGTTTTGATTACTTGGACTCCTGCGCAAAGTGCGGGGCCGATCTAGGCGCACAAAAATCCGAGCTAAACATTAATTTGCCAGGCTACAGAAGCCTCGGAATTTTGGAATATCTGCAAAAAAAGGGGGCGCCAGAATCCGAAGATGAAACCTCCGTCGCCCAAGGCGAGGACTATGAAAAACAATCCGGCGACGTAAATCTGTCCGATTTCGGCGGCCCCGGTTCCGAAGCCGCCATCGCCGCCGAATCATTCGCCATCTCCGGCGGCGATTTGAATATCGGGGACGTTGAAACAGTATTCGACGAGCCGGCGCAAAAAAGCGCGGCGGCGTCGAAAGACTCCGGGATAGACTTTCTGGACGTGGATATCGACAACGCCGCGGAGCCGACAAAGAAAGAGGCCAAAGCCGAAGGCGAGATTGACATAGAGGGTATCGACCTGGACTTGGGCGATTTGAACGAGGCCCCCGAAAAAAAGAAAGACAACGTCGACAAGAAAAAAGAGGAAGGGGCCGGCTTGGATATCGATCTGGACGACCTAAAACTTGGATAACGAGTTTCAACGGGTCGACGAACCCTGCTATGACGAAAATCCTCCCCCTCCCGACAATCCTTCATCCTCATCACAAATAAACCAGAATTCCGAAACCGCCGCGCCGCATTACGCGGGTGTTTTGCGCCGGGCCGTGGCGATGGGAATAGATTGTGTGATTAACACGGCGTTCGTCTATTTCACTTGGCGGGCGGCACTTTCGCTTACTGAGGAGTCCGGCCTTCTTTTCTACATCGGGCTGGTGTTTTACACGTTTTTGTTCCCGTTCGCGTATTTTGTGTATTTTCACGCCGTGGGCGGTCAAACGCCCGGAAAAATGGCGCTGGGCATAAAGGTTGTGGAGCAGTCCGGCTCGGAGGCGGGGACTTTAAGGAGCATTTTCAGGGCCTTGGGGTATTCCTTCTCATTTATATTCTTCTTGGCCGGGTTTGCATGGCCTCTTTTTGACCCCCGGCGGCAGGGGTGGCACGATAAAATTGCCGGTACGGTTGTGCTGGAAATTTAGTTCTTTCCTTCTTATAATGTGCGTTCTTCCAAAATTAACATTACGGAAGAATTGCGCGTGTGCGCCGATGATGATTTGATAACAACCGAAAAGGAGCATAGATGAAAAAAAGTTATCTGCTTTCCCCCGGCCCGACTCCGGTGCCGGAAAGAGTTTTACTTGCGATGGCCCAGCCGGTCATACACCACAGAACCCCGCAGTTCAGCAAAATCTTCGGCGAGGCCGCCGAAAAGCTTAAAGGGCTGTTCCACACGAAAAACGACGTGATTATACTTTCCTCCTCCGGCACGGGCGCGATGGAGTCCGCCGTGACCAACTGCTTCACCAAAGGTGAAAAAGTTCTGGTTATAAACGCCGGAAAGTTCGGCGAGCGCTGGGGGAAGATTGCCGAGGCGTTCGACCTAAAGGTGACATGGATGAACGTCGTGTGGGGCGAGACGGCCTCCCCGGCGGAAGTCAAGGCGGCGCTGGACGCGGACCCGGAGATTAAGGGCGTTCTGATGCAGGCCACGGAATCCAGCACCACGGTGAAACTCCCCGTCAAAGAGATAGCGGAAATAACCAAGGGGCGCGACGTGTTGCTCGTCGTCGACGGCATAACCGGTGTCGGCGTGTTTGACGTCCCGATGGACGACTGGGGCGTGGACATACTCATTTGCGGCTCGCAAAAGGCGATGATGCTCCCGCCGGGGCTGGCGTTTATCGCCCTAAACGACAGGGCGTGGGCCAGGGCCGACAAGGCGAAGAACACCAATTTCTATTTCAACCTGAAAAGGGAGCGCAAGAACCTCAAGGACAAAACAACCGCGTTCACGCCGGCCGTGTCGCTGGTATACGGACTGCGCGAGGCGTTGTTGATGATGGAGGAGGAAACCTACCCTAAGGTTTTCGAGCGGCACGCCGTGCTGGGTCGCGCGGTGCGCGCCGGAACGGCGGCGCTGGGTCTCAAGCCGGTGACCAAGCATTTCAGCGAGGCGATGACCGGCGTGTTCCTGCCCGAGGAGGTAAACGGCAAAAAGTTCGTGAAGTCACTTCGCGACGATTTCGGCGTGACTTTCGCCGGGGGCCAGGACTCCTGGGAGGGAAAGATAATCCGCATCGCACACCTTGGATATTTCACGGAGTTCGACATGATAATAGCGATGTCGTCAATAGAGATGGCTCTGGACAAGTTCGGGGTCAAAATTAAGTTCGGCTCCGGAGTGGCCGCCGCGCAGGAGATACTGCGCGACAGGTTCGAGGTTAAATAAAATGTCCAAAAAATTTAAGGTTCTTGTAAGCGACGACGTTTCGGAAAACGGGCTGGAGATTCTTCGCAAGAGCGCCGTGCTCGAGGTTGACGTAAAAATCGGCATGAAGAAGGACGAGCTGTTAAAGGTGATAGGCGCGTACGACGGCCTCATCATCCGCTCCGCCACGAAGGTTACGGCGGACGTGATAGCCGCCGCGCAAAACCTAAAGGTCGTGGGCAGGGCCGGCGCGGGGGTGGACAACGTGGACATCCCGGCGGCGAGCAAGCGCGGCATAGCGGTGGAAAACACACCCGGTGGAAACACCGTGACCACGGGCGAACACACGTTCGCGCTCATCTGTTCGCTGGCGAGGAACATCCCGCAGGGCACCGCCTCCACAAAAGCCGGTAATTGGGACAGGAAACTCATCGGCGTGGAGCTTATGGGCAAGACGCTTGGCGTTGTCGGCATAGGCAGGGTCGGCTCCGTGGTGGTAAAGCGCGCGCAGGGGTTCCAGATGCACTGCATAGCCTTCGACCCGTTCATCTCCGCCGACAAGGCGGCCGAACTGGGGGTGGAGCTTGTCACGCTTGAAGACCTTTACAAAAGGGCGGATTTCATCTCGGTGCACTCGCCGCTCACCCCGGAGACAAAACATATGATAGCGGCGAAACAGTTCGCCATGATGAAACAGGGGGTGCGTATAGTCAACTGCGCCCGCGGCGGCATCATAAAGGAAGACGACCTGGCGGACGCCATTAAAAGCGGCCACGTGGCCGGGGCCGCTCTCGACGTGTTCGAGGTCGAGCCTCCGACGGCGGACAACCCGCTGGTGCAACTCCCGCAGGTCATCTGCACCCCGCACCTTGGCGCGAGCACGAACGAGGCGCAGGAAAACGTCGCGATAGCCATAGCCCAACAGGTGGTGACGTTTTTCGAGGACGGCGTGATAATGAACGCCGTGAACGTGCCGGACGTTGATCCGGAAGTGTTGAAAAAATTAAAGCCGTACCTTTCGCTCTCCGAAAAGCTTGGGAAGTTCGTCTCCCACATTTGCGGCAAGGGGGTAAAAGAGGTGGAGATAGCCGCCATAGGCGAGATAGCCGACGTGGACATCAAACCGCTGGCGACCTCGGCGCTGAAGGGGTTCTTGTCGGTGTTCGCCGGTGACGACGTGAACTTCGTGAACGCGCCGTTCGTGGCCCAGGAGCGCGGCATAGCCGTGAAGACGTCGGTGAGCAAGAAGGCGCATAATTACACGAGCCTCCTCACCATCCGCGTAAAGACGGACGAGGGGGACAGCGAGATTTCCGGCACGATTTTCGGCAAGTCCGACCCGAGGATAACGAGCATCAACGGGATAATCATAGAGGCCGTGCCCGAGGGGAACCTGCTCATGTTCACGAACGTGGACAAGCCCGGCGTAATCGGAGCGCTCGGAACGTATCTCGGTCAAAAGGGGATTAACATCGGCCAGTTCCATCTGGGGCGCACCGCGCCGCTTAAGGACGCCATCTGCATCGTGAACGTTGATTCCGAGTTGAACAAGGAAATCGTGGACGGCGTGGCGAAAATCCCGAACATGTTAAAAGCCTGGGCGATAAAACTTTGAAACTCCATATAACGGCCATTCCCCAGGGGACGCGGACGTTTTTATTCGAGGAGGCGGAGTTAAAACGCCGGATTGAGCTTGAGATATTCTCAAAACTGAAGGAGAGGGGTTTTCAGGAGATAGTAACCCCGCTGTTGGAGTATTACGATTCCGCCGCGGTCGCGCTGGGCGAAGGCGCGGGGAGAATCATAAGGTTCGCCGAGGAGGAGACCGGCATGACGATGGCCCTAAGGCCGGACATCACCTCGCAGGTCGCCCGTTCCGCCGCGACGCATCTGGGCAAAATGCCTTTGCCGTTAAAACTTTGCTACAGCGGCCCGGTTTTCAGGCGCGCCCGAAAGGGTAAGGGTGAGCAGTACGTTCTGAACCAAAGCGGGATGGAACTCATCGGCCTCTCCGGGCCGGAGGCGGACGCGGAAATAGTCGCGTCCATAATGGCGTCCATGTCGGCGGTGGGGATTGGAAGCTACACCTTTTCCGTCGGCCACGCCGGCATCATGGGGTCGTTGCTGAAAAAAACGGATTCTTCGGCGGAGGACAGGATAAAAACGGCGATAGCCAAAAAGGACAAGTCCGCCGTGGCGCACGAGCTGGAAAAGTGCGGCGCGCCAAAGGGCGTCTCGGAAAAAGTAATCGCGCTATCCGCGCTTTGCGGCGGAGTCGCCGCGTTGAAGGAGGCGGAGGGGATTTGCAAGGGGGACGACGGGGCCGTGGCCGCCGTCGAGAACCTGAAGGCATTTTTGAAGCTGGCCGAGCCGTCGGGAATCGTCGACAGGCTGACGCTTGATTTCGGCGAGATGCGCGGCTGGGGTTATTACACGGGAATTATCATGGAACTTTTCTCCGGCTCCATGCCGGCCCTGGGGGCCGGCGGAAGGTACGACAACCTTGTCGGGAGATTCGGAAAAAACCTGCCGGCCGTCGGGTTCGCCTTTGACGTGGACAGGCTTATGGAGGCGGTCATGCGAGAGACCGCCGCCAAGAAATAGGAGTAGTTAAAATGCCGGTAAACATAATAGTGGGCATGCAGTGGGGCGACGAGGGGAAGGGTAAAATCGTCGACATCCTAAGCGAGCACCACGACGTGATAGCCAGATACCAGGGGGGCGCGAACGCGGGCCACACCGTGGTGATAAACGGCTCCAAGTTCGTCCTGCACCTTATCCCCTCCGGAATTTTGCGCGAGGGGAAAACCTGCGTGATAGGCTCAGGCGTCGTGGTGGACCCGCAGTCGCTTTTCGCGGAGATAGACCAGTTGGAAAAGGGGGGCGTCAACATCGCCGGGCGGATTTTAATATCGCCCCGCGCGCATTGCATCCTCCCCATCCACAAGGATTTGGACAGGGCGAGCGAATCCGACACGAGCCAAAAAAAGATAGGCACCACCGGCAAAGGCATCGGCCCCGCGTACGCCGACAAGACCGCCCGGATAGGGATACCGATGTTTTACCTGCTGGACGATAAAAAATTGGAGTCCGCCGTGCATTCCATGCTGATGGTGAAAAACTCCCTTCTCACCGGATTTTACTCGAAGGAGAGGATGGAGCCGGAATTCCTGCTCAAGGAAATAAGATCCTTCATCCCGAAACTTCAGCCGTTGATTGGCGACACCCGAAGCGCGCTTGCCGAGGCGATGAAAAACGGCAAGAACATACTTTGCGAAGGGGCGCAGGGAACGATGCTGGATCTCGACCACGGCACATATCCTTATGTGACCTCCTCGTACACCGTTTCCGGCGGCGCGTGCGTCGGGCTTGGCATACCGCCGGGCAAAATCGACAAGGTCATCGGCGTGGTGAAGGCGTATACGACGAGAGTGGGCGAGGGGCCGTTTCCGACGGAGCTGACCGATGCTATCGGCGCGAAGATACAGGAGGAGGGGCACGAGTTCGGCGCCACCACCGGCAGGCCGCGTAGATGCGGCTGGTTCGACGGCCCGGTGGCGCGATACGCCACGGAGATAAACGGCGTGAACGAAATCGCGCTAACAAAGCTCGACGTGTTGGACGTGCTGGACAAGCTCAGCGTGTGCGTCGCGTACAAGGTGGACGGCAAGGTCGTCGAGAACATCAGGGACGACGTATCAATCTTGGAAAAGGCACGGCCGGTCTACAAGGAATTCGACGGATGGAAAAGCAAGACGGCCGGAGTGACGGAATATTCCAAGTTGCCGGACAAGGCGAAGATATACCTGGATTTTTTACAAGAGCAATCCGGGGCGAAAATCAGCATCGTATCCACGGGGCAGGGCAGGGAATCCACGATAGTTAAGAACAAGTGACGAACGCGGTGGATAATTTGTCGTTGCTGGCGGATTCTCACGCGCACCTGAACAACCCCGATTTCGCCGCCGATCTGGACACGGTGGCCGGCTCGCTCGGCGGAATGCTGGTACTTAACGCGGCGTACGACATCGAGTCCGCGCGGAAGGCGGTCGAGATAGCCGGGAGGTATCCGAACATGTACGCCTCGGCCGGAATTCATCCCAACGACACCGCCAAGGCGACCGAGGAAGATTTCCGCGCCCTTGAGGAGCTGGCAAAAAACGAAAAGGTCGTCGCCATAGGCGAAACCGGCCTGGATTATTTTAGGAACAGGGCGGACGCCGAGACGCAGAAGATATCCCTTCGCCGACACCTGCAAATCGCTGAGACGGTGAACAAGCCGGTGATTATTCATTGCCGCGAGGCGTTCGCCGACATCCTGCCAATCTTGGAGCGGGAGGCAAAAACCGGCGGCGTGCTTCATTGCTTTTCCGAGGGGCCGGACGAGGTTCGCGAGGCGATGCGTATGAGGTTCTTCGTGTCGTTCGCCGGGAACGTCACATATCCAAAGGCGGAGAAACTGCGGTTGGCGGCAAAGGCGGTCAAGGCGGATTTTTTGCTGATGGAGACCGACTGCCCGTATCTGGCGCCGCAATCGGCGCGCGGCAAGCGAAACGACCCGCGCCTGATAGTGGAGACGGCAAAAACGCTGGCCTCTGTTCGCGGCGTTTCATACGACGACATCGCGCGGGTCACGCGCGTGAATTTCGAGAAACTTTTCCTACGCAGGCAGACGGCGCCGGCGGAGATAATATACATGATTCGCAACTCGCTTTACGTCAACGTCACACGCGCCTGCACCAACCGGTGCGTCTTTTGTCCCCGGATAGAAAATCCCGTCGTGCAAGGGCACTACCTCGGCGTGAAAAGGGACCCCTCGGCCGGGGAGATTATTTCCGCCATCGGCGACGGTCGTCCCGACGAGGTGGTGATGTGCGGGTTCGGCGAGCCGACGATGAGGCTCGACGTGGTGAAGGATGTCGCGGCCGAGATGAAAAAAAGGGGGCTTAAGGTTCGCCTTAACACCAACGGACAGGGAAGCCTGATAAACAAGAGGGACATTGTGCCGGAGCTTGTCGGGTTGATAGACGTGGTGTCGGTCTCGCTCGACGCGGCGGAGGAGGGGACCTACAACAGAATCTGTCTTCCCGCCGACCCCAAGCGCGCGTTCGAGGCGGTTTGCGATTTCATAAAAAGGGCGCGCGACCTTCTGCCGAAAACCGTGGCCACCGCCGTCGTTCTTCCGCCGGGGGAGCTTGACATAGCCGGGGTGAAAAAATTCGCCGAGGAGACGCTCAAGGTGCCTTTTCGCGCGCGGGAACTGGACCTGGTGGGATGACGAGGTTTTTGATAGTGGCCGGGGAGGTGTCCGGCGAGATATACGGGGCCAGGCTCATGCGCGAGATAAAGGCCGTCCATCCCCGGGCGAAATTCACCGGCCTCGGCGGGGACAAGATGATGGCGGAGGGGCTTGACCTGCTCTATCACTGTCGCGACATGGCGGCGATAGGGCTGGTGGACGTGCTGTCCAAGACGAGGTTTTTCCTCGGCGTCATCGAGAGCGTACGCGAAAAGATAAGGGCGGGGGAGTTCGACGCGGTGATTTTGATAGATTATCCGGGGTTCAATTTCAGGATGGCGCAAACCGCGTCGGAATGCGGGGTTCCGGTGTTCTATTACGTTCTGCCGCAGATATGGGCGTGGCGGCGATACAGGATGCGGGCGATGAAAAAATGGATCGACACGATTATCGCCGTGTTTCCGTTCGAGCCGAAGTTTTACGCCGACTACGGGATGACCGCGCATTTCGTGGGGCACCCGATGGTGGACGAGATAAGCGCGCCGCCGGACGTTGCCGCCGTTAGAAGGGAGCTTCTGCCGCCCGGTTGCGACACGCTGGTCGGGCTAATGCCCGGCAGTCGAAACGGCGAGGTCAGGGACATGCTGGAGCCGCTTGTAAAAACGGCGGATTTAATTCGCGCCAAGATGCCACGCGTCGGGTTCGTGATTCCGGCGGCCCCCCATATAGACACGGATTTTATAAAATCGGTGGTGGACGGGCGCGACTATATAAGAACCGTTGTGGACGGCTCGCACCGCGTCATCGCGGCGTCGGACTTGGTGATAGCAAAGTCCGGGACGACAGCGCTGGAGGCCGCGTTGTTCGGGACTCCGGCTGTGATTGTTTACCGCGCGTCCCATATCTCGTACTGGTTCGCAAGGAGCATAGTCAGGTTGAAATCCGCCACCCTGCCGAACATCATCGCCGACAAGCAGGTGGTGAGGGAGTTCTACCAGCTGGACTTCACCCCGGACAAGGTGGCCCGACATTCGCTTGAGATGCTAGGAAATCCAGAGCTGATGGCGAAGGCCAGAGAGGGGATGGAGGAGGTGCGCGAAAAGCTGTCCGGCAAAGGGGCCGCTAAACGCGCCGCGTCGATCATCGTCGACAGGCTTCTAAGATACAAGCCGGGTTTGGCGGGAGGCCCTTTATAGCGGCTTGTTTTTTTTGGCGGCCAGCTTTTTTACCGACAGATGTAGCTCGTGATATTTTATTATTTTTTCGGCAAACCCCTCGTGTTCGAAGGGCTTTAGTATGTACCCTTGAATTCCAACCTTGGCGCAATCTTCTATGTCGCTTGAGTCGCTCATCGAAGAGGCCATGATGATGGTCGTGTTTTTTCCGCTTTCCCTTTCCATTTCGCGTATCTCTTTCAACGCGACATAGCCGGACATGAGGGGCATCATTATGTCCATTATGACGAGATCCGGGGGCCACTCCACGTACGTCCGCACGGCCTCAATACCGTTGTTGGCGAACCTTTTCTCAAAAGAATCGTCATTCAACACGCTGTCGTAGATTACCCGATAGTTATCCACGTCCTCGGCTATGACAACCTTGAGTTTTCCCACGGTGGGGATGTCACCAATCGGCGCTTAATGGCCGTCCGGCCAGGCCGCAATAACCTTTGTGCTCGGAGCCTCTTTTTTTCTGGTCGAACCAGTTCCAACTCATGCATCCCGACGCTTTGCAGGTGTAGACGTCCTCCCCCATATCCTTTTTACCCATGATGACGAACGCATGCGGACAAAACAGTTCCCTCGCCTCTTGTTCAGTGACCAACATTGTCTAGCTCTCCCCAGAAAAAAATTTACATTTGACGCCGACTTGCGCCGTAGTTGGCGGCGCACTCCCTATCCGGAATATTATAAACCAAGCAAACCGCCTGTCCATCGTCAAATAATCCCGGCTCCCCACCAATAAGGTTGAAGAAATCCATTGATGCGGTATCATGAAAACGGGAAGTTTGGGGTTTAACAGGTTTTAGGAGGATTTGATATGGTCGAGAAAGTTCCTGGCAAAAAAAAGATTCTGATTGCCGACATCAGTCCGACTGTTCGCAGGCTCATGCACGGATACCTTAAGGACGAGTTCAACGTGGTCGAGGCGGAGACGGGGAAAGAGATACTGGACTTGGTCGCCGATTTGCACGATTGCGACTCTCATTGCATGGGCGGTATTAAACCTGGTGATCCCAACGCGCTTCCAGCGCAGACCGAATCCTGCCGCAAAAAGGGGCTCGACGTGATTATAATGGGTTATGAGCTGAGCGACCACACGGCGTCGGATATCACCAAGGCGATTAGGAAAAAATATCACAAGCTCTGCCTTCCCGTTATCATCAGCACCTCCACCAACAGCCGGGACACGATAATAAGCGCGCTGGACGCCGGCGCGAACGACGTCATAGTGAAGCCGTTTCCCAAGGAACTGCTCCTGTCCAAAATGCGCAAGCTGGAGCACGCCATGTCGGTCGAGAACATGCAGATGTCCGAGAAGGTCGCCAACATCCCGTTCTTTCACGGCGTGCCGGTTTCCCAGGTTTCATACCTTCTGCACACCTGCGGCGAGATGGTCGCGAAGGGGATAGGCGACGTGGTATGCAAACAGGACGACGACAATCACGACCTCTTCATACTTCTGGACGGGAAGTGCGAGGTTATGTACAACGGCCGGAAAGTGGGGGACATATTCCCCATAGACACCGTCGGCGAGATGGGGTTTGTGGCCCACGGAAAACGCTCCGCCACGGTTATGGCGGCGATTCCGTCGCAAGTCTTCGTTTTAGACCAACAAAAATTCGAGCGCTACCTAAACGAGGAACGGGCCATATCAGAGATGATTTTAAGGAACATAATTCTTTCCCTGAACGAGAGGATAAAGAAATCAAACTCGATGATAAACAAACTCAAGGCTATTACAGACGAGTACCTGGCTGATTAGGGTTGTGGACTCGGAATTTTCGGGGATTTGTTTTTTTGCGCTAACCGTCGGATGATTTTTTCTCGGAGCATTCCTCTTGCCATTCGCATTTGCCGTCGTTGACGCACCTAGTCCGGTCGCTGAAGCAGTCCTCCCCGCCCATCGACAGCTGAATCACCCTTATAAGGTCGTTCTTGTCCGAATACTTGTCCGTCATAAGCACGCCCACCGCCTCCGCGAATTCTCGAACCTCCTCGATAGTCATATTACTCCCCAAAATATGTGGACACTCTTTTCTGACTCCTGAGCATAATTATGCGATTGGCGTGTCGGCATGTAAATAAGCATCAGTGCGTATTTTGCTACGCACTTGAGTGCGTACGTGAAATAGGGGGGTAGGAATTCCAGAGATTGCCGCGACTGCCTGCGGCGGTCTCGCAATGACAACTATCTGTCATTGCGAGTGAAACGAAGCAATCTCTTTGTTAAAATTGGCTAGAAGTTGGCGGCGTTCTTGACGGCGAATTGTAGAAGGGAGTTCCACCCCTCCAGTCCGAGTTTGGCGCAGATGTTCCCCCTGTGTTTCTGGACGGTGCGGTAGCTGACCGAGAGCTCCTTCGCAATCTCTTTGCTCGTCATCTCTTTTGATATCAGTTTCAGCACCCTCTGCTCGGATTCAGTGAGGGTGTCCACCTTGGGGAACTGGGCCAGATACCGCTCTTGCTGTTTTTTTTCTTCCTTTAGAATATTGAAGAGGACGGGCGTGATGTATGTCTTGCCGCCGGCCACCGACTTTATGGCGTCCACAATCTCCTCGTCGGTGTTGATTTTAAGGAGGTATCCCTTAACCCCGGCGTCGAGCGCTTCGTAGAGGTAGTTGATATCCTGGTGCATGGAAAGAATGACGATGGCGGTTTTCAACCCCTCTTTATGCACGGCGCGGGCGATCTCCAGCCCGTTGAGCAACGGCATTGAAATGTCCAGCACGGCGATGTCGGGCTTCAGTTTCCTTATTCCCTCCAGCGCCGCCTCGCCGTTGGCGGCCTCCCCCGAGGCCTTTAAACTTTTGCATTCTTCGATGATTCGCACCAGACCCGTTCTGAAAACATGGTGGTCGTCGGCCACAAACAGGAAAGTCGGGGTCAGGTCTTGCATTGTAGCATTTCTACTGGAGTTGTTTTTTGAAATGCTACAATGCAAGACCTGACCCCGCACGCACCGCACGCACTTTCGGAGGTGAACTGGCGCGAGATAGCCGA
>Ga0315281_10001556_pt1 | contig 34013 bp, 35 predicted proteins | sample YL17G07_0_MG_FD_204540 | JGI IMG/M metagenome (GOLD analysis project Ga0315281, IMG submission 204540) | Sediment microbial communities from Yellowstone Lake, YNP, Wyoming, USA - YL17G07_0 | ecosystem: Environmental > Aquatic > Freshwater > Lake > Sediment | place: USA: Wyoming | collected...
ACCATCCCGTCCCCGACCCCGGAGGCGACTATCCTCGTCAATGCCTGACCGTCACACCGGGACCGCCGTCGCGAAGTTCCACGACGAACGGGACATCCTCTGAATCGCTACTTCCCGTTGGAAATCACGTTCGCAGAAGGCGCCTACGGTTACTCGATGACGGACTTCCTGGATGAGCTGGAACCCCTGATCGGCTCCCTCATCGAGTTGTTCCGCGCGCCCCTCACAAGCGGCGATCCCGCGCCACCAGTCACCTCCCTTTTGTAGAGGCTCCCGCCCGACGAAGACCGCCCGATCCGAAAACCTCTCCTGTCAAGGGATAGTTCCCCGCTTGACAGGGGAACGTACGTTCGGGTAGAACATACGTTCTCCTGTGATCGCCTGTCTCTCCATCCCGGGGTTCGAGCTGAAGGCGGCGTTGCGGAAGGCGCCCTCCCTGGCGCTGCGCCCGGCGGCGCTCTCGCCGGCGCCCGGAGGCGAGCCGTTGCTGGGCCCGGTGACGCCAGCGGCGGAGGCGGCCGGGGTGCGGCCGCAGATGCGTCTCGGCGAGGCGCTCGCGACGTGCCCGCGGCTCGTGCTCGTCGAGCCGGATCCCGCGGCGGCCGAGCAGGCCTGGGAGGAGATCGTCCGCTCGCTCGAGGACGCGGGGTTCGCGGTCGAGCCGGCCGCGCTGGGCATCGCGTACTTCGAGACGCGCGGGGTGGAGCGCCTCTACGGCGGGCTCGACCCGGCGCTGCAGCGCGCGCTCGCCGCGGTCGGCACCGCCTGGGATGCGCGCATCGGCGCGGCGGGACGGCGGTTCGCCGCGCTCGCGGCCGCGTCCGTCGCCCGGCCCGGTCAGCTGCTCGTCGTCCGCGACGAGGAGGTGGGGCGGTTCCTCGCACCGCTGCCGCTGACGCTGCTGCCGCTCGAACGCCAGCGCTACGAGGAGCTCGAATCCCTCGGGGTGCGAAAGCTTGGACAGCTTGCCGGGCTCCCGGGTGGCGCCGTCGCCGAACGATTGGGGCCGGACGGCCGGCGCGCCTGGAGCCTGGCGAGGGGCGGGGCGGCCGCGCGGGTGCGCGGTCGCCGCCCACCGGCCGAGGTGGCGGAGACGCTCGAGTTCCCCGAGGCGATCGGCAACGAGCTGACGCTGCGCCGCGCGCTCGGCGCGCTCGTCGACACCGTGCTCGCACGGCCGGAGCGGCGTGATCGCTTCGTCCGCAAGGTGGCGCTCTCCGCCCGGCTCGTCGGCGGCGGCTCCTGGCGAAAGTCGTTGACGCTGCGCGAGCCGAGCGCCGACGGCGACCGCATCCGCGTCGCGCTCGCGCCGCGGCTCGCCGACCTCCCCGCCCCCGTGCTCGCGCTGCGCCTGGAGCTCGTCGAGCTCAGCGAGGCCGCCGGGCGCCAACTCGAGCTCCTCGCCGCCGGCGCCGAGGACCGCAACCGGCTCAGCGAGGGGCTCCGCCAGGTGTGCGCGAGCACCGGTTCCGGCTCCGTCTGCACCGTCGTGGAGGTCGCACCATGGTCGCGCATCCCGGAAACACGCGCGCTCTTCGTACCGCGGGACGACTGAACGAGCCGCACCCGGCGCGCGTCGAGTCGAACTTCGACGGGACTCCCTGGCAGGTCAACCACCGGCCGGTCGCCGTCCTGCGCGAGGAGTGGCGGGTGCTCGACCGCTGGTGGACGGACGAGCCGATCCTCCGGCGCTACTTCGAGGTCGTGCTCGAGACCGGCGAGCACACCGTCGTCTTCCACGACGGCGCGGGAGGGAGGTGGTTCACCCAGCGCGGAGCGTGAGGGTCGTCGCGGCGTCGGAGGCGGACCGTATCGTCCCCTTCTGTGGAGACCTATGACGCGGCGATCGTCGGCGGCGGGATCATCGGCCTGGCCTCGGCCTGGCGTGCCGCGCAGCGCGGCCTGCGCGTCTGCGTGCTCGAGCGCGAGAGCGCCGGCCGCGGCGCGACGGCCGCTGCCGCGGGCGTGCTCGCCCCCGACCCGGAGACGCCCGGCTTCACCGCGCTCGCGCGCCGCTCGTCGGAGCTGTGGCCGTCGTTCGCCGAGGAGCTCCGCTCGGAGACGGGCATCGACCCGGGTTACACGCGCTGCGGCTCGCTCGCGCTCGCGTTCGACGGCACCCGGGACGACACGACGGGCGGAGTCTGGCTCGAGGGCGGCGAGTGCCGGGCGCTCGAGCCCGGCATCGCGGCCGACTGCCGCGGCGGCCTGCTCCTGCCGCAGGATGCGCAGGTCGATCCGCGGCGTGCCGTCGCCGCCCTCGCGGCGCTCCTCGGGGACGCCCTGCGCGTGAATGCCGACGTCGTCGAGCTCGACGGGCACGGCGTCGTGCTCGCGGACGGAACGCGTATCGAGGCGGAGCGCGTCGTGCTCGCGGCGGGAGCCTGGTCGTCGCGGCGGCTCGCCAAGCGGCTGCCGATCGCACCCGTGAAGGGCCAGACGCTTCGGCTTCGCGGGTCGCTGCCCGCGACCCGGATCATCCGCAGCGAGCACGTGTACGTCGTGCCGCGCGCGAGCGGCGAGACGGTGATCGGCGCCACGATCGAGGACGCCGGCTTCGACACGACCGTGACCGCGCAGGCGACCGAGCTGCTGCTCGGCCGGGCGCGACGCGCGGTGCCGGCGGTCGGCGCGCTCGAGCTCGTCGAGGCGGTGGCGAGCCTCCGCCCGGCGACGCCCGACGGCGGGCCGCTGATCGGGGAGTGGGAGGGCCTCCTCGTCGCAGGCGGCCACCACCGCAACGGCATCCTGCTCGCGCCCGTGACGGCCGAGGCCGTGGCCGCCCTGCTCGCCGGCGAGGCGCCGCCGCCTGAGGCCGAGCCGTTCAACCCAGGGCGCTTCTGAGAGGGTTGCGCTCGGCCCGGCCGCGACCGTCGCGGAGCGGAGCTTGCTCCGCGCAGCAGTGATTCCGCCCAGCCGAGAGCACACCAAAGAAGGGGGCCCACGGGGGAAACATGGTTTCCCTCGTGAATGGAGTGAAGCGAAGCGAACGAACATACGTTCGTGTAGAACAGGGGGGTGCCCTACGTCGAGCTCCACGCTCACAGCGCCTACTCCTTCCTCGACGGGGCCTCGCAGCCCGAGGAGCTCGCGGCGCGGGCGGCCGAGCTCGGGTACACGGCCCTCGCGCTCACCGACCACGACGGCGTCTACGGCTCGCTCGAGTTTGCGCACGCGGCGAAGCACTTCGGCGTGCGGCCGATCACGGGCGCGGAGCTGACGCTCGACGGCGGCTCGCACGTGACGCTGCTCGTCGAGTCGCCGCAGGGCTACGCGAACCTCTGCCGGCTGATCACGCATGCGCATGCGCGCACGCGGCCGAAGGAGGGGAGTGACCCGTTGCCGCCGTCGCTCGAGCTCCGCCGGCTCGAGCAGCGCAACGAGGGGCTCGTCTGCCTCTCCGGCTGCGCCCGCCACGGGCTCGCCGTACGCGACCCCGACGCTGCCGCGCGGCTGGCCCGCGCCTTCGGCCCGGAGCGCTTCTTCGTCGAGGTGCAGCGCCCGTACGAGCGCGGCGACGGACGCCGCAACGCGGCGTTGCGCGACCTCGCCGAGACACTGAAGGTGCGCACCGTCGCCACCGGTGACGTGCACGCGCACGATGCGCGCCGCGCCGCGCTCCAGGACGTGCTCGTCGCGATCCGCTGCCGCACCTCGCTCGACGGGTGCGAGCGCGAGCGGCGCGGCAACCACGAGTGCGTCCTCGCCGCGCCGCAGGACATGCTCGACCGCTTCCCCGACGACCGCGACGCGGCGGCGCGCACCGCCGAGCTCGCCGAGCGGCTGACGTTCGACCTCACCCAGGAGCTCGGCTACGGCTACCCCGACTTCTCCGGCGGGAGCGAGCCCGCGATCGTCCAGCTGCGCGCCGTGTGCGAGCGCGCGTTCGCCGAGCGTTACGCCGACCTCAACGGCCACAAGCGCCGCGTGCGCGAGCGGCTCGAGGAGGAGCTCGCGCTGATCGAGGAGCTCGGCCTCGCCGGCTTCTTCCTGCTCCACTGGGAGGTGCTGGAGCTTGCGCGCGAGATCGCCTACGAGGTGCGCGGCCCCGGCTCGATGCGCCACGTGCTGCCGCCGGGACGCGGCCGCGGCTCCTCGGTCGGCTCGCTCGTCTGCTACCTCACCGGCCTCTCGCACGTCGACCCGGTGGCGAACAACCTCTCGCTCGGCCGCTTCCTCAACCGCGAGCTCTCGTCGGTCCCCGACATCGACCTCGACTTCCCGCGCGACATCCGCGAGAAGCTGATCGTCGGCGTCACCGAGCGCTACGGCCGCGAGCACGCGTCGCTCGTCGCGAGCTTCTCGACCTACCGTTCCCGCGGCGCGATCCGCGACGTCGGCAAGGCGCTCGGCCTGCCGTTCGCCGACCTCGAGCGGCTCGCGAAGCTCTCCGACGGCTGGAACGCCGCCCGCGTCGGCGAGGAGGTGCTGATGCTTCCGGACGCAGCGCAGAAGCTCGCCTCGCCCCGCTGGCGGGCGTTCGCCGAGCTGTGCTCGGAGATCGCCGGCCTGCCGCGGCACATCTCGCAGCACCCGGGCGGCATGGTGATCTCCACGCGGCCGCTCGTCGAGATCGTCCCCGTGCAGCCGTCGGCGATGGCGGGCCGGCAGATGTGCCAGTGGGACAAGGACTCGTGCGCGGACGCCGGCTTCCTGAAGATCGACCTGCTCGGGCTCGGGATGCTCTCGGCCGTCGAGGAGTGCGTCGACCTGATCGCACGCACGCGCGGCGAGCAGATCGACCTCTCGCGCGTCCCGCTCGACGACAAGGACGTGTACGCGGAGATCCAGCGCGCCGACACGGTGGGCTGCTTCCAGATCGAGAGCCGCGCGCAGATGCAGACGATCCTGCGCACGCGGCCGGAGAACCTCGACGACCTGACGGTGCAGGTCGCGCTCGTACGTCCCGGGCCCATTCAAGGCAAAGCCGTCCATCCATACATCGAGCGGCGGCAGCGGCGGCGCGAGGACCCGTCGTACGAGCCGCCGGCCGACCATCCGCTGCTCCAGGCGCCGCTGCGCGACACGCTCGGCGTGATCGTCTTCCAGGACCAGGTGCTCGACGTCGCGGTCCACCTGGCGGGATTCACCGTCGGCGAGGCGGAGGGGCTGCGGCGCGCGATGAGCCGCAAGCGCTCGCTCGCCGCGCTCGAGGCCTACCGCGAGCGCTTCATCGCGGGCGCGCTCCAGAAGGGCGTCGACGAGCAGGTCGCTCACATGATCTACGACAAGCTCGTCGCGTTCTCCGGCTTCGGGTTCCCGAAATCGCACTCCGCGGCGTTCGGCCTGCTCGCGTACCAGTCGGCGTGGCTGCGCCACCACTACAGCGCCGAGTTCCTCGCCGCCCTGCTCAACGCACAGCCGATGGGGTTCTATCCGCCGGCGACGCTCGTCCGCGACGGGCAGCGCCGCGGCGTCGAGACGCGTCCGCCCGACATCTGCCGCAGCGCTGCGCGCTGCGCTATCGAGGACGGAGCTGTCCGCGTGGGGCTCGTATATGTCCAGGGCGTCTCCGCAGGCTCGGCTGAGGCTCTTGTAGAGGACCGCGTACTGGAGGGGCCGTTCTCGTCCATCCGTGACCTCGCGCAGCGCGTCGCGCTGCGGCAGGCAGAGCTCATTGCGCTCGTCGAGTCGGGCGCGTGCGACTCGTTCGGGCGCAAGCGCCGCGAGCTGCTGTGGCAGCTCGGCCTCGTCCCGCGGGCGCAAACGGTGCCGGGATCGGGCGGCGAGGAGAAGCAGCTCGCGCTCCCGCTCGAGCCCACCGTGGCGACACCCGAGCTGCCCGATCCGACCGTGTGGGAGCGGATGCTCGACGACTACCGGACGACGAGCCTCTCGGTGGGCGTGCACCCGCTCGAGCTGATGCGCCCGCACCTGCCCGCCGGAACGCTGTCGAGCGTCGAGCTGCTCGACCAGCCGAACCGGACGAACGTGCAGGTCGCCGGGATGGTCGTCGCGCGGCAGCGGCCGGCGACGGCGAACGGCGTCGTCTTCATGCTGCTCGAGGACGAGCACGCGCAGCTCAACCTGATCATCCCGCCGCAGGTGTACGACCGGTTCCGCGCAGTCGCGCGCAGCGAGCCGCTGCTGCTCGCTCGTGGGCGCTACGAGCACGTCGACCGCAACCGCAACGTGCTCGTGCACGAGCTCGTCGGGCTGGGACCGCTCGCGCGCGCGCTCACCGACGGGGCGGACGTGCACGGCTCGTTACCGTCCGCACACCACTTCGGCCACCGATAGACAATGCGCGTGTGGAGGCATTGCGCGACCTTGGAAAGCGAGTCCGGCGCCGCCTCGGCCGGGCCGTCGTCGGCCGCCTGACGCAGGCCGCGCTGGCGGCCGGGATCGCGTGGGAGCTCGCACGCCTGCTCCCCGGGCACAGCCAGCCGTTCTTCGCGCCGATCGCCGCGCTGATCGCACTCGGCGCAGAGCCGGGCCGCCGCGGTCGCCAGGCGCTGCGGCTCCTCGCAGGCGTCGCGCTCGGGATCGGCGTCGGAGCCGTCGTCGTCGCGCTCGTCGGCCGCGGGCCGGTGCAGATCGTCGTCGCCGCGGGCGTGTCGCTGCTCCTGACGACCGCGGCGGGCGCGTCGTCCATGACGAGCACGCAGGCCGCGATCTCGGCGGTGCTCGTGATCGCGTTGCACCGCGCCGGGTCGAACCTCGCGCTGCAGCGCCTCGTCGACTCGCTCGTGGGCGGCGCCGTGGCGATCCTGATGGCCCAGGTCCTCTTCCCGATCGACCCGGTGCTGCTCGTCCGGCGCGAGTCGCAGCATCTGCGCGACGACCTCGCCGCCGCGCTCGAAGCCGTCGCCGTCGCGCTCTCACGGCACGACCGCGAGCGCGCGGTCGCTGCGCTCGATCGCATCGACGCGGTCAACACGCGCCGCCTCGACGACGCGCTCACGCTGGCGCGCGACGTCGCCCGTCGGGCACCGCGCCGTCGGCGTGCGCGCCGTCGGCTCGATCCGCTCGGGCCGCTCGCGGCCGCGCTCGACGCGGCGGTGTCGGATGCACGGGCCGTCGCCACGGGCGCGTTGCGCGTGCTCGGGACGGAGCGCCCCGCTCCGCCGGACGCCTCCGGGGCGCTCTCCGCTCTCGGGGAGGCCCTCCGCGCCGTCGAGCCGGAGCCGGTGCGCGAGGCCGTCGCTCGGGCGCGCGCGGCCGCGCGGGACGCGAGGGCCGCCGACGACTCGCTCGGGGTGGCCGTGCTGACGCACGCCGCGCTCTCGGTCGCCGACCAGCTCGATCGCGTGGCCGAAGTGCGCGAGGAGCAGCGCCGCTAGCGCGTGTGCCGGCGCCTCAGCGGCGACGGCGGGTGCGGCACGAGGTTGAAGGCCGAGTTCACGAGCGCCATGTGCGTGAACGCCTGCGGGAAGTTTCCGAGCATGCGCCGGGCGATCGGGTCGTACTCCTCGGAGATGAGGCCGAGGTCGTTCGTGAGCGAGACGAGGCGGTCGAAGAGCGCGCGCGCGTCGTCGTGGCGCTCGAGGAGCTCCAGGGAGTCCACGAGCCAGAACGAGCACGGGAGGAACACGCCTTCCCCCGGCGGCAGCGCGTCGAACCCCGCCTCGTGCGTGCGATAGCGCAGCACGAACCCATGCTCGACCAGTCCCCGCTCGACCGCCTCGACCGTGCCGCGCACGCGTGCGTCAGAGGCGGGCAGGAAGCCGACGAGCGGGATGAGCAGGAGGCTCGCGTCGAGCTCCTTCGATCCGTAGGACTGCGTGAACGACCCGAGCGCGTCGTCGAAGCCGCGCTCGCAGACCTCGTGGTGGATCTCGTCGCGGGTCGCCCGCCAGCGGTCGACGGGACCGTCCAGGTCCTGCGTCTCGACGGAGCGCACGGAGCGATCGAACGCCACCCAGGCCATCACCTTCGAGTGCACGAAGTGCCGCGGCTCACCGCGCATCTCCCAGATGCCGTTGTCGGGGCGGTCCCAGATCGTCTCGAGGTACGCCAGCAGCACCTTCTGGAGCTCCCACGCGGGGCGCTCCTTCGCCAGGCCGTGCACGCGCGACTGGTAGAGGGCGTCCATCAGCTCACCGAAGACGTCGATCTGGAGCTGGTCGCTCGCTGCGTTCCCGACGCGCACGGGCGCCGAGGCCTCGTAGCCCGGGAGCCACGGCAGCTCGAGCTCCGTGAGCCGCCGCTCGCCCGCGACGCCGTACATGATCTGGATGTCGGCCGGGTCCCCGGCGACCGCGCGCAGCAGCCAGCGCCGCCACTGCGCAGCCTCGTCGACGTAGCCGGCGTTGAGCAGTGCGAGCAGCGTCAACGTCGCGTCGCGGAGCCAGCAGTAGCGATAGTCCCAGTTGCGCACGCCGCCGATCCATTCGGGCAGCGACGTCGTCGGCGCGGCGACGATGCCGCCGGTGGGCGCGTACGTCAGGGCCTTCAGCACCATGAGCGAGCGCCGAACGACGCCACGGGTGTCGGCCGGCAGGTCGAGAGCGCAGGCGCCGTTCCACTCCCGCCAGAAGCTCTCCGTGTCGGCGAGGGCGACCTCCGGATCTGTCTCCGCCGGCGAGTCCTCGTGGGAGGGGAACCACGTCAGGATGAACGGCACACGGTCGCCCGCCTCGACGACGAGCTCCGAGATCGTGCGCATGTTCTCGCCGCGCGTGGGGGCGGGCGTGCGAAAGCAGAGCCCGTCCGGACCGGCGATCGCAAGGCGCGCGCTGTCGGCGCGGCGCATCCACGGAACGATCTGGCCGTAGTCGAAGCGGATCACGAGCTCCGAGCGCATGCGAACGCTGCCGCGAAGGCCCTCGACGATGCGCACCACGTCCGGCGCCTTCCCGCGCGGCGGCATGAAGTCGAGCACGCGCACCGAGCCTTCGTCGCTCTCCCAGGTCGTCTCGAGCACGAGCGTGTCGTCGAGGTACCGCCGCCGCGCCGTGCCGCCGTTCTCGGGCGCGAGCAGCCACCGGCCGTTCTCGGCGCTTCCCAGGAGGGCGGCGAAGCACGCGCCGGAGTCGAAGCGCGGAAAGCAGAGCCAGTCGATCGAGCCGCCGCGTTCGACGAGCGCTGCGGTCTGGAGGTCGCCGATCAGTGCGTAGTCCTCGATGCGCGGCCCGCTCACCGGTTCTCGATCTCGAGGCCGAAGTGGGGCCAGCGCTTCTTGACGGCCCGGTTGAAGGCGCGCTCATATTCCTCCGCGGTGTCCTCGTCGAGCGTGCGCTCGAAGCGGTCGCGCATGTCGGCGAGCGCCTCCGTGGCCGCCTCGACGACGTCGGTGTAGTCCCCGTACGCCTCCTCGGCCTCGTCGCGGTCTGCACGGTCGTAGAGCTCTTTCTTCTCCCGTACCTCCTCGACCAGCCCATCCGCCTCGTCCTGCGCGAAGACGTCGAGCTGGCGGGCGATCGCGTCCGAGAAGCGCCTGCGCCCGAAGATCACCCGATCTCCTCGTAGATCGCGAGGTGCGCCCGGGCGGCGGCATCCCAGGTGAGCTCCTCACGCGCGCGTCGCGCGCCGGCCCTGGCCTCCTCGAGCGCAGCCGGGTCGCCGAGCAGCTCCGCGACGGCTGCGGCGAGGGCGCCGACGTCGCCTGCCTCGATGACGCGCCCCGCGCCGAAGCGGCGCACGGGCTCCGCGACGCCGCCCACGTCGTAGGCGACCGCGGGCACCCCCGCCCCGAGCGCGCGCAGGAGGGCGCCGCTCTGGTCGAGCTCCGGCCGGTACGGGAACAGGGCGATCGTCGCCTCACCGAACGCGCGGTCGACCTCCTCCGGCGAGAGGTACCCGAGCCGCCACTCGACGTCGAGCCCCGCCGCGGCCGCCCGGTAGGGCTCGAGCGGCTCGAGCGGGTCGCCCGCGACGAGCAGCCGCGCATCGCCGGCGCGCCGCACCGCCTCGATCGCGTCGCCCAGGCCCTTGTAGGGGCGGATCACGCCGAAGCAGAGCACCGTGCGGCCGTCGTCGCTGCGCGGCGGGTCGCTCGGGAACACGGGATGGGGCACGACGCGGAGGCGCTCCGCGTCGACGCCGATCCCGGCCAGCGTGTCGCGGCCGTGCTCGCTGTGGACGACGACGCGCTCGAAGCGTCCGAGCAGGCGCCGCCACAGGTCGGGCCGCTTCGCGGTCCGTCGCGGCAGCAGGTCGTGGGCGGTGAACACCGCGGGCGCGTGCGGGCGAAAGAGACGCGCGTCGAGCTCGGGCGCGGAGAGCCACTGCAGGTGCAGCACGTCTGCGCGCCGCCGACGCAGAGCCGCGAGGCCGAACGGATGCTCGATCACCTTGAGCGGCAGGCGCAGGGGCGACCGGCGGAAGAGCCGTGACGAGACGGGGTAGAAGAGCTCGGTGCGCACGTAGCCGTCGGGCTCCGGCACCTCGCCGAAGCGGAAGTGCGACGTCACGAGCTCGACGTCGGCGCCCGCGCGCGCCAGCGACGCCGCCAGCTCGTGGTCGTAGGTCGGGGTGAAGGCAGGCGGATCTGCGAGAAGCACGCGCATCTACCGCCGTAGGCTACGCCCGTGCCGCTGCTCGTCCGCACCTGGAACCTCTTTCACGGGAACGCCGTGCCGCCGGAGCGGCACGCGTTCCTCGAGGAGATGATCCATCTCGCGACGGCCGACGAGCCCGACGTGCTCTGCCTGCAGGAAGTACCCGTCTGGGCGCTCGCGCGCCTCGGCGTCTGGGCCGGGATGACCTCGGTCGGGGCGGTCGCCGCGCGGCCGCGGCTGCGCAGCGCCGAGCTCGGCCGGCTCGTCACCGTCCTGCACCACGGCCTCCTCCGCTCGGCCTTCACCGGCCAGGCGAACGCCGTGCTCGCCCGGCGCGGCCTGCACGTCCGGGACGAGCGCTCGGTAAGGATCGACCGGCCCGGCGAGGGCGAGCGCCGCGTCTGCCAGGCCGTCCGGCTCGACGGCGTGGGCCTCGTCGGCAACTTCCACGGCACGGGCGCGACCGCCGACGAGCAGTTCCTCCGGGCCGCAGCCTTCGTCGATGCGCTCGCAGCGCCGAACGAGCCGGTGATCCTCTGCGGCGACGTGAACCTCCACCCCGGGCAGGGCGAGACCTACGAGGAGGTCCGCGGGTGGGGCTTCTCGCAGCCGGCGCCGGGAATCGACCAGATCCTCGTCCGGGGGCTCCCGTCGACGCCGCCGTCCGTCTGGCCCGAAGAGCGCCGGCGGGCGGGTGGCCGGCTCCTCTCGGACCACGCGCCGGTAGAACTCCACGTCGGATGACGTTCGACGAAGCCCGCGCGCAGTTCCCGGTACTCGAGCGGTACGCGTACCTCAACGCGGGCACGAACGGCCCGCTTGCACGGACGACGGCCGAGGCCGTGATCGACCAGACCCGCTGCGACCTCGAGCGCGGTCGCAGCGGGACGGCGTGGTTCGAGCGCATCCTCGAGCTCCGCGAAGAGGCGAGGGCCGGCTTCGCGGCCGTGCTCGACGTCGATCCGCTGCACGTCGCCCTCACCGACTCGACCTCTCGCGGCTGCTCGATCGTGCTCTCGGGGCTCGGCCTGGGGGCCGAGGACGAGGTCGTGATGACCGATCAGGAGCACTTCGGCCTCACCGCCGCAGTGCACGCAGCGGGGGTTCGCGTCGTCCTCACGGAGGCGGACGAGGACGCGATCCTCGCGGCCGTCACTCCGCGCACGCGCCTGGTCGCGACGTCGCACGTGCTCTGGACCACCGGCCGCCGCCTCGATCTCCGGCGCGTCCGCGAGGACGCCGGCGTCCCGGTGCTCGTCGACGGCGCCCAGTCGGCGGGAGCGATCCCGGTCGCCGCAGGCGAGTTCGACTTCTACACCGTGTCCGCGCAGAAGTGGCTGTGCGGGCCCGAGCCGACGGGCGCGCTCTTCGTGCGCGATCCCGATCGGCTGGGCGTCGCCGCCCCGGGGTACCTCTCCCAGACGTCGTACGAGCCGACGGGCGCATTCGTCGCGAGGGACGGTGCGCCGCGCTTCGACTCCGGCTGGCTCGCGACACCGATGCTCCTCGGCCTGCTCGCGGCCCTCGCCGCGCACCCGGAGTGGCGGTACGAGCGGGCAGCTGCGCAGGCGGCGCGCTGCCGCGAGCTCCTCGCCGCGCACGTCGAGGTCGTGACGCCACCCGGCGACTCGACGCTCGTGTCGTTCCGCCCCTCCGGCGACCCGACCGGGCTCGTCGCCGCGCTCGAGGAGCAGGGCGTGATCGTCCGTGAGCTGCCGGGGCGCAACCTCGTGCGCGCATCGTGCGGCTGGTGGACGAGCGAGGACGACCTGCAGCGGCTCGCCGCGGGCGTCGCTGCCGGCGGCTGAGAGCTACGCGGGAAGCCCGAGCTCGGCCGAGATCGGCTGGAGCGCCTCGACGACCGTGCGGATGTGGTCGTCGAGGTCGACGCCGAGCTCCGCGGCGCCCTTGAAGACGTCTTCGCGGTGCACGCCGGCGGCGAACGACGGCTGCTTCAGCTTCTTGCGCACCGACTTCGGCTCGAGTCCCACGAGGCCGGTCGGCCGCACGAGCCCGCACGCGTGTACGAAGCCCGAGAGCTCGTCGCACGCGAAGAGCACCTTCTTCAGCGGCGTGTCGCGCGGTAGCCCGAGATGCTCGGCATGGGAGAGCACCGTCTCGATCACCTCTTCCGGATAGCCCTCCTCCCGCAGGATGGGCGCGCCGTCCTGGGGATGCTTGTCGAGCGTCGGGTGCAGCTCGTAGTCGAAGTCGTGGAGGAGCGCCGCGACGCGCCAGAGCTCCTCGTCGCCGCCGAGCCTGCGTGCGTAGGCGGCCGTCGACGCCTCGACGGCGCGCGCGTGCCGGAGCAGCGACTCGCTCTTCGTGTACTTCGTGAGCGTCCGCCAGGCTTGCTCGCGGGTCGGCGTGGGCACCCGGATAGGATAGCCGCGCCCATGGCCCAGACTGCCGCCGACGCCTTTGTGATCGAGGGCGCGCGCCCGCTCAACGGCCGCATCCGCGCGGCCGGGAACAAGAACGGCGCGCTCCCGATCCTCGCCGCCTGCCTCCTCACGGAGGAGGAGGTCGTGCTGCACGACGTGCCGCGCATCCTCGACGTGCTGACGATGATCGAGCTGCTCGTCGACCTGGGCGTCGAGGTCGAGTGGATCGGTGCGAACGACGTGCGCGTGCGCGCCGCCAACGTCACCAAGACCGAGTTGGACGAGGAGCTGTGCAAGCGCATCCGCGCCTCCGTGCTGCTTGCCGGCCCGCTGCTCGCGCGCTTCGGCAACGCGGTCGTGCCGCCTCCCGGCGGAGACGTCATCGGGCGGCGCCGGGTCGACACGCACATCCATGCGTTCGAGCAGCTCGGCGCGCAGATTCGCGCGGATCGCACCTTTACGATGACGGCCGGTCGGCTCGTCGGAAAGCGCATCTTCCTCGACGAGGCGAGCGTCACGGGAACGGAGAACGCCGTCATGGCAGCGGCGCTCGCGCAGGGCGAGACGGTGCTCGGCAACGCCGCCTGCGAGCCCCACGTCCAGGATCTCTGCCGCTTCCTGTGTGCGCTCGGCGCGCAGATCGACGGCATCGAGACGAACATGCTGCGCATTCAGGGCTCCGACTCTCTGCACGGCGGGGAGTACACGATCGGCCCCGACCACATCGAGATCGCGAGCTTCATCGGTCTCGGCGCGATCACCGAGGGCGAGATCGTGATCGAGAACTGCCGGCAGCAGGACCTCGTCGCGATCATGCCGGTGTTCCGCCGGCTCGGGATCGCGATGGAGGTGGAGGGAAGCGAGATTCGCGTCCTCGACGGGCAGGTGCTCGTGATCCAGGACGACATCGGCGGCGCGATCCCGAAGATCGACGACGGACCGTGGCCCGCGTTCCCGGCCGATCTCACGTCGATCGCGGTCGCCGTCGCCACGCAGGCGCGCGGCACGGTGATGATCTTCGAGAAGATGTTCGAGAACCGTCTGTTCTTCGTCGACAAGCTCGTCGGCCTGGGCGCGCGGATCATCCTCTGCGATCCGCACCGCGCCGTCGTCACGGGCCCCGCACCCCTCTACGGGGAGCGCATGTCGAGCCCTGACATCCGCGCTGGGATGGCCATGCTGCTCGCGGCTCTGTGCGCCCAAGGGACGTCGACGATCGGCAACGTGCGCGAGATCGACCGCGGCTACGAGCGCATCGACGAGCGGCTCCGCGCTCTCGGCGCGTCGATCGAACGCGTAGACGGTTAGATGATCGATGCCACGCCCTCGCGTGTCCGGCTGCGCGATCTGGCCGGTCTGGGCCGCTTCCGGCCGGTAGGGCCCGGCAGGGCCGGGCCCTACCGGCCGTCCGCTTCGCCCCGTCGCACCGGCCCCGATGGCTCTGCCATCGCCGCCGGCACGCCGGTGCGCCCCAGAGCGACCAGCTCACGCCCCGGAACAGACGATCTCGTGGCATCAATCATCTAGCGGCGGGGCGGCGCTGCGGCGACCGCGAGCGTCAGCGGCGCCGAGGTCGCCGTCGCGACGCCGGAGGCGTCGAGCGCGGCGACGGTGAAGGAGTACGAGTGCCCGCGCGCGAGCGTGAGCGTCGTGCTCGTCTGCGGAGTGCCCGAGAGCACGGCCGCCGCCGGGCTCGAGTCCGTGCTGAGCGCCAGCGTGTAGCGGCCTGCGTCGCCGCTCCAGTTCAGCTGCACGCGCGTGTTCACGCGGTTGCCCGAGAGCAGGACGCCGGGCCCGCCGGCCTGGGCGCGCGCGACGGCGGCTGCGACGTCGATCACGCCGAAGCCGAGCTCCGGCGTCCAGCGACCGGCGCCCGAGGCCGTCTCCTTGAGGATCTGCGCCACCTGGTGCGCGGTGAGCGACGGGTTGGCCGCCCAGACGAGCGCGGCGGCGCCCGCCACCTGCGGCGCCGCGAACGACGTCCCGCTCGCGTAGCCGTAGAGGCCGCTTTGCGCGCCCGGTAGCGGGCTGCGCGGATAGGCCGCCGGTGAGGCGTACTGCGACACCGCGCCGAAGACGTTCTCGCCGGGCGCGGCGAGCGACAGCCACGAGCCCGTGTTCGCGAACGACGCGCGCAGCCCGGTGGAGACCGACGCCGTGACGGCGAGCCCGGAGCCGCCGACCCCGTTCGACCCGGTGGGCTGGAGGAGCGCAGCCGGATACTCGACCGGGTTTCCGGCGGCGTACTCGTTGCCGACGGCCGCGACGAGCAGGGCGCCGTGCTGCACGGCGTACTGGATCGCGCGCTGCTCGGTCACCGACGTCGTTCGGCCGCCGACGCTCAGGTTGATGATCTTCGCCCCGTGATCGACGGCGTACATGATCCCGGCGGCTTCGTCCACATCCGTGAACGAGCCGCGTGCGTTGCCGGCCTTGACGACGAGAAGCTGCGCGTCGCCGCCGGCGCCTGCGATGCCGTCTCCGTTCGTCACCGAGCCGGCGGCGAGCGAGGCGACGAAGGTGCCGTGACCGTTCGCATCTCGGACGTCGGCGTCGCCCGTGCGCGTGTTATACGCCCGCGGCGCCTTGGCGGCGAGATCGGGCGCAGCGAGATCGGCGCCGGTGTCGATGACGGCGATCTGGAAGGAGGAGGCGGCGCGCAGCACCGTGGCCGGCACGGCGTCTCCGTGTGTGGCGCGGACCTGCCACTCCCACACCGCGCGCGGCGTCATCGACCCGAGGATCAGCCCGGGCTCCGCAACGGAGAGACGGGCGGCGGCGCGCTGCACGAAGCGGATCCCCGGCGCGCGGCGCAGCGTCGCGGCGACGCGGCCTGGGGCGGTCGTTCGCACCTCGGCGACGTGCAGGGCGGAGAGCCTCCGGATCAGGAATGCAGGGGTGGTGCGCAGCGCCGCCGCGAGCGCCCGCTCGCTTCCGTAGCCAACCGAGAGCCGCACCGTGGGCCCGCCCGAGGGAGCGCGCACAGAACGGGTGCGGTCCGGCGAGGTCGAGAACACGACCCCCACCAAGACGACCACGAGCCCTACCGCAACTGACCGCCGCATACTCCCCATACGCAGAGGTCTGACGCTACGTCCGGATCCCCCGGTTGGGGAGTGCCGTTCGGCCTATCTTTGCAAGCCATAATCTCGGGCCTCCGGTAGCCTGCGCGCGACGATGGGAGCGCCCGAGCAGGCAGCCGGACGGAGCGGAATCCGCGTGGAGCTCCGCGGCACGGGCTCCGCGACGATCGACACCGGCCTGCCCGTGCTCGACCGGCTGCTCGAGCGGCTCGTCGAGGTGGCCCGCTTCGACGTCACCCTCGAGGTGGAGCCCGGCGGCGCCGAGGCGGAGATCTCCGAAGCGGGCAGCGCCCTCGGCCGCGCGCTCGCAGGGCCGCTCCGAACGGGCCGCGGCTACGGCTCGGCGATGATGACGTCGTCCGAGGCGCTCGCGAACGTCGTCCTGGAGGCCTCGGAGACGCCGCTGCTCGTCTCCAACGTCGACCTCACGGAGGCGCGGATCGGCGGTCTCGGCACCGACGTCGCCCGCCGCTTCCTCGAGCGGCTGGCCGAAGGAGCGGGCATGACGCTGCACGTCCGGCTACTGAACGGCACGGACACCCAGCACGTCCTCGAAGCGATCTTCAAGGCGCTCGGCGTCGCGTTGTCCCAGGCATGCGAGAGCAAAGGAGCTGAGAGTGGCTGACAAGACCGTCGTCCGCACCGAGGCTGCACCCGCGCCGTTCCAGGGCGCGCCCTACTCACAGGCGATCCGGACGGGGGACTTCGTCTTCGTCTCGGGCCAGCTCGCCCTGAAGCCGGGCGACAAGGAGCTCTCCGGCGGGACGATCGAGGAGCAGACCGAGCAGGTCTTCGCGAACCTCGCGGCGATCCTGGCCGCGGCCGGCACGAGCCTCGCCAAGCTCGTGAAGACGACCGTCTTCCTCCAGAACCTCGACGACTTCCAGGGCATGAACTCGGTGTACGCCGCACACGTCGGCGACCGGCCGCCCGCGCGCTCGACGGTCGAGGTCGCGAAGCTTCCGTCGAACGCGCTCGTCGAGATCGAAGCGGTCGCACATTTGTAGGACGCCGCGCGCGAGAATGGCCTCGTGAGGCAGAAGCTCGAGGCGTACGTCCGCGACCTGGACCTCGATGCGTATCTCGTCGGGGGCGCTGTCCGCGACGAGTTGCTCGGGCTCGACTCGAAGGACGCCGACTTCCTCGTTCCCAGCCTCGACACCGACGGCCTGAAGCGCGCGCTCGAGCCGCACGGCCGCGTCGAGGACCTCGTGGTCGCCCACCGCCTCGTCGGCGTGCGGCTCCATCCACGCGACAAAGCCGTGCGGCGGCTCGCCCCGGCGGGGATCGAGTTCGCGCCTCCGCGCAAGGAGGTGAGCATCGGTCCGGGCCGCCACGACTTCGAGATCGTCGCCGACCCGTCGCTCCCGATCGAGGACGACATGCGACGCCGCGACTTCACCGTCAACGCCATGGCGAGGCGGCTCTCGACGGGGGAGCTCGTCGACCCTCTCGGCGGGAAGCGCGATCTCGAGCGGCGAGTCCTGCGGACGGTCTCGCCCACGAGCTTCGCCGAGGATCCGCTACGGCTCGTGCGCGCGCTGCGGTTCGTCTCGCAGCTCGGCTTCGAGCCGGACGAGTCGACCTTGCAACAGATGCACGACGAGGCGGCGTCGGTTCGGCTCGTGTCCGGCGAGCGCATCGGCGGCGGATTGCACGCGGACGGGCTCGGCGAGCTGTCGAAGCTCCTGCTCGGCCGTGAGCCCGCGCGCGCGTTGCGCCTCGCACGCGACACCGGCGTGCTCGTGGAGCTGCTGCCGGAGTTCGAGCGCGCGATCGGGTTCGAGCAGGAAAGCCGCTACCACGGTCTGACCGTCGACGAGCACACGTTCGCCGTCGTGCAGGCTGCCGCGGATGCCGGAACCTCGCTCGCGGTGCGGCTCGCAGCCCTCTTCCACGACCTCGGCAAGCCATATGTCGCCTGGCGCGGGTCGGACGGAAGGCTCCACTACTACGCCAAGCCGGGCTACTCGCAGAGAAGCCACGAGCAGGTCGGCGCGGAGCTCGCAGGCCGGGCGTTGAACCGGCTTCGCTACCCCAACGCGCTGCGCTCGCGTGTCGGCCGCATCGTGCGCCATCACATGTTCCAGGTCGGCGACGGCGATGCAGGGCGCGCGCGACGCTTCCTCGCGAAGCACGGCGACGAGCTCGCATTCGAGCTCGTCGACCACAAGGAGGCCGACTACCGCGGGAAGCAGAATGCCGGAGCGCCGCCACTCGCGGAGCTCGAAAAGGTCGATCGCTTTCGGCAGATGCTCCGGCGCGAGCAGCGCAGCCCGCACCGCCTCGGGGACCTCGCCGTCGACGGCAACGACCTGCTCGAGCTCGGCTTCAGCCCCGGGCCCGAGCTGGGGCGCGTGCTCCAGAGCCTGCTGCACGACGTGGTCGAGGAACCGTCGGAGAACACACGCGACGCGTTGCTGCAGCGCGCAGCGGGACTTCTGAAAGACTCCCGGCGGTGAGCGGCGTCGAACTCGTCGACTGGCAGGCGCCCGGCCCATACCGCGTCGCGTTCTCCACCCGGCTCGGCGGGGTCAGCGAGGGCGAGTTCGCTTCGCTCAACCTCGGCATCCTCACGGAGGACGATCCTGCGAGCGTCGTGGAGAACCGGACCCGCCTCTGCGACGCCGTCGGCGCCGACCCCGACGGCGCGACGATGGCCTGGCAGCGTCACGGGGCGACCGTCACGCGTGCCCGGCCGCGTGGCATCGTCACGCCGGGCACCGTCTACGACCATTGCGACGGGTTGTGGAGCGACGAGCCCGGCCGCGCGATGCTGCTCCTCACAGCGGACTGCATCCCGGTCGCCATCGCGCGTGCCGGCGGCAGGGCGCCCGCCGTCGGCATCTTCCACGTCGGCTGGCGCGGGCTGCTCGCCGGGCTCGTCGGGACAGGGGTGCGGGCGCTCGGCGTCCGCGGCCTCAGGGCCGCGATCGGCCCGAGCATCGGCCCGTGCTGCTACGAGGTGGGCGAGGAGGTCGCGACGCCGTTCCGGGAGGCGTTCGGCGACGACGTCGTCCGCGACGGCAAGCTCGACCTCTGGACGTCGACCGAGCGCGCTCTGCGTGCCGCCGGCTGCGACCATGTCGACCGCTTCGACACCTGCACGTCGTGCGACGCCGAGCACTTCTTCTCGCATCGGCGCGACAACGGCAAGACCGGCCGGCAGGGTGTCATTGCCTACGTCGTCTGAACAGATCGCCGAGCGCTACGCGGCGCTGAAAGACGAGGTCGGTCCCGCAGTGACGGTCGTCGTCGCGATCAAGTACCTCTCCGTCGACGAGCTCCAGGTGCTCGTCGACGCCGGGGTCGACGTCGTCGGAGAGAATCGAGCACAGGATCTCGAGGCGAAGCACGCGCGCTACGGCGACGCGTTCCGCTGGCATTTCATCGGCCACCTCCAGAGCCGTAAGGCGAAGACGGTCAACGCGATCTGCGAGCTGTGCCACTCGCTCGACTCCGCGTCGGCCGCGGCCAAGCTCACCATCCCGGCTCTCGTCGAGGTGAACCTCTCGGGTGAGCCGACGAAGTCGGGGGTGGCGCCGGCGGAGCTCGGAGCGTTCCTCGACTGCTACGGCGACGTGCGCGGCCTGATGACGATGCCCCCTGCGACGGACGACCCGGAGGCATCGCGGCCGTACTTCCGCCGCCTGGGCGAGCTCGCCGCCGAGCACGGCTTGAAGGAGCTTTCGATGGGTACGAGCCAGGACTACGGGGTCGCGGTCGAGGAGGGCGCGACCTACGTCAGGGTCGGCTCCTCGTTATTCGGCAACCGCCGACGGCAGTAAGATTCCGCGGCATGGCCTTCGCAGACGTCTGGAACAAGACCCTCGTCTACTTCGGGATCGCCGAGGAGGAGGACTGGGACGAGGACGGCTACCTCACCGACGAGGAGCTCCAGCGCGTCTACTCCGACCGGCCGAACGTGCGCCGGCTGGCGCCGCGGCGCCGAGGCCGTGAGGAGTTCGACGACTGGACCGACCCGGAATCCGGCGCGCCCGCGGCACGGACGAGCGTCCTGCGGCCTGGGCCCGCACCGAGGCACAGCGAGCCGCGCAGGCTGCGCGGGGTCGAGAGCGTCCCGAGCGGCGGTGGGGGCGCCTCCGCCCGCGTCCATCTCGTGCTGCCCCGCAGCTTCAACGACGCCCAGCAGATCGCCGACCGCTTCAAGGAAGGCGTGCCGGTGATCCTCAACCTCCAGGGCTCCGACCAGGAGCTCGCGAAGCGCCTCATCGACTTCGGGAGCGGGCTCACGTACGCGCTCGACGGCGGCATGCAGCGCGTCGCCGACAAGGTCTTCCTGCTGACGCCGCGCAACGTCGAGGTCTCCGCAGAAGAGAGGGCGCGTATCTTGGAACGCGGGGGCTTTTTCAACCAGGCATGAGGAGCGGGCGCGCAGCGCCCGCCTATCAAGGAATACCGCCCTCGACCGCGAACCGCGGTGGGATGGGCGTAACAGCCACCGCCACCTTGCTCGCCGACGCCGTCGGCCAGGCGAAGACGTTCGTGCACGTCTTCATCACCATCTACACGCTCGTGATCCTGGCCCACATCGTCACGAGCTGGCTGCGGCTGCCGTATTCGCCCTGGTTGAACAGGATCCAGCGCTTCCTCTACGACGTCTCGGAGCCCTATCTGCGGCTCTTCCGCCGGGTGCTGCCTCCGATGGGACCGCTCGACCTGTCGCCGATGGTCGGGCTCATCGTCCTGATCGTCGCCGACCAGGCGCTGGCACGAATCCTGGATCAGTTCCACTAAGAGGGGAGAACGATGGCACTCACACCAGTCGAGATCAGGCACATGACTCCGGGTACGGGGCTCTTCGGCTACAAGCGCGCGGCGATGGACCGGCTGCTCGACGAGATCGCCGCGAGCTTCGAGGACGTCTGGCGAGAGCGCGCCGACCTCGCCGACAAGATCGAGCAGCTCGAGACCGATCTCGTTCGGTACCGCGAGCTCGAAGCGCTCCTACGGACGACGCTCGTCTCCGCAGAACGTGCGTCGGCCGAGCTGAAGGAGCAGGCGCGCCGAGAGGCCGACCTGATCCTCGGCGAGGCGCACGCCGAGGCGCGCGCGGTCCAGCGCGCCGCGCTGGCCGAGAACGAGCGCCTCACCACCGAGTCGCGCCGTCTCCGCGCCCAGCTCCGAGCCGCGCTCGAAGCGGTCGAGGAGGCCGAGGACGCGTGGCCGGTCGTCCAGGCTCCCGAGGCCGAGGCGGCCTAGGGAGCCAGGAGCCGCGAGTACACTTGGACGCATGGCGGCGGCGTCCACTCGAGTGCGGCTGCGCGTCAGTCCAGGCGCGGGTCGCCCGCAGATCGTCGGCCGGTACGGAGACGCGTGGAAGGTGCGCGTCACCGCCGCGCCCGAGCAGGGGCGCGCGAACGAAGCCGTTCTGCGGCTGCTCTCCGAGGTGCTCGCCGTGCCTCGCAACTCGCTCGCGCTCGTTTCGGGTCACGGGGCGAGGGACAAGATCGTCGAACTGACCGGGCTCGGACCGGCGCTCGTCGAGCGCCGTCTTGCGTCCGCATCCGCGCCCGATCGAGGCAGAAAGGACCGGCGCACATGAGCATCGACACCGAGCGGTTTCGCGCGACGCTTCTCGAGGAGCGTGTCCGCGTCGAGCGGGCAATCGCGAACCTGCGCGACGACCATCCCGGTATCGCCGACGACGAGGTCGAGGAGGTCCCCGGGCCGAGCGACAACCACCTTGCCGAGACCGCGGGAGCGACGCTCGACCGGGAGATCGACTTCACGCTCGAGGAGAACTCCGGCCAGGTGCTCCTGGAGATCGACGCGGCCCTGACGAGAATCGACGACGGCACGTACGGGACGTGCTCGCGCTGCGGCAAGGAGATCGCGCCGGAGCGCCTCGAGGCGTATCCGTGGGCTGCGCTCTGCATCGACTGCGCGAGGCAGGCCGAGCACCGGTGACCGAGCGTTCGTCGGCGGAACCGCGGCTGTCGGCCCGCTCGCTCGACGTCCGCGTCGGCTCGCTCCAGGACGGGCTCGCGCCCGTGTCGGTGGCCGAGCGGTCGCTCGCCGCCGGGCCGATGCAGTGGGTGAGCCTCGCCGCCGTCGTCCTCGCGGCGCTGGCGGCGGACCAGCTGACGAAGCAGATCGTCACCGGCCGCCTCCAGCTCGACGCGGGAACCCACGTCGTCGGGCCGTTCTGGATCCACCACGTCCAGAACTCGGGCATCGCATTCGGGCTCTTCGCGAGCGCCACGGCGGCCGTGATCGCGCTCACGGGAATCGCCGTCGCCTTGATGCTCCTCTTCTTCGCACGCTCGGGATCGCGGCACCCCGTGCTGCCCGTGGCGCTCGGGTTCGTGATCGGCGGCAGCCTCTCGAACCTGCTCGACCGCATCCGGCTCGGGTACGTGACCGACTTCCTCGACCTGCGTTACTGGCCGGCGTTCAATCTCGCCGACAGCTTCATCGTGCTCGGCGTCGGGATCCTCCTGACTGCGCTGCTCTTCGCAGGGCGGGAGCCGCGCCGGGCGCAGCACGTCCGTGATGCGGCTGCACGTCCCTGACGACGCCGCGGGCCGGCGGCTCGACAGCTTCCTCGCCGAACTGCCCGAGATCGGCTCACGGGCCGTCGCCGAGCGGCTCCTCGGCAGCGGAGGCGTGCTCGTCGACGGACGCGTCCGCCTGAAGAGCCACAAGCTCGCCGGCGGCGAAGAGCTCGACTTCGAGCCGCCCCCGGCGCCGAAGAGCACGCTCGAGCCGGAGGCGATGGACCTCACGATCCCGTACGAGGACGAGCACCTGCTCATCGTCGACAAGCCGGCCGGGCTCGTCGTCCATCCGGCCCCCGGGCACGCGCAGGGCACGCTCGTGCACGGCCTGCTCGCCTACGACGTCGAGGGAGGCGACGAGCCGGATCGCCCCGGGATCGTGCACCGGCTCGACCGCGACACGTCGGGCCTGCTCGTCGTCGCACGCTCGCCCGAGGCGCACCGGCGGCTACAGGAGCTCGTCCGCGTACGCGCGCTCACGCGTGAATACAGCGCGCTCGTCGTCGGTCGCCCGCGCTCGCGCAAGGGGACGATCGACGCGCCGATCGGGCGCGACCGCAGCGACGCGCAGCGGCACTCGCTCGACACCGACACTCCGCGCGAAGCCGTGACACATTTCGAGGTCGACGAGCTGCTCGCGCGCCATGCGCTGCTCAGGGTCACGCTCGAGACGGGGCGCACGCACCAGATCCGCGTGCATCTCGCCGCGATCGACCTGCCGATCGCCGGCGATCCGACGTACGGCAGCCCCGGCGAGCTCGGGCTCGAGCGGCAGTTCCTCCATGCGGCCCGGCTCGCATTCGAGCACCCGTTCACCGCTGCACAGATCGACGTGCGCTCACCGCTCCCGCCCGACCTCGAGTCCGCGCTCGCAGCCGCGCGGGCGTGAGAGGCCGTTCGGCCGCCCCCGACCCGGCCGGAGCCGGTACCTGCCGCTAGACTTCCCCCTCCAGTCCCTTCTCCCCGGCGGATCCAATGCCGCGGCGCGGTGCCGGCCTCTGAGGCCGGTGCGCCCCGAGCCCCACCGGCAGCAGCGCCCAACCAATCGAGGAAGGAGCACCATGGCAGTCGTCTCCATGCGCGAACTGCTCGAGGCCGGGGTCCATTTCGGCCACCAGACACGTCGCTGGAACCCGAAGATGCGCCGTTTCATCTTCACGGAGCGGTCCGGCATCTACATCATCGACTTGACGCAGACCGCGGAGCGCCTCGAGGAGGCCGCGCAGTTCGTCCGCAACCTCGCGGAGCGTAACGGCACCGTGCTGTTCGTCGGCACGAAGAAGCAGTCGCAGGACGCCGTCGAGAACGAGGCGAAGCGCGTCGGCATGCCGTACGTCAACCATCGCTGGCTCGGCGGCCTGCTCACGAACTGGCGGACGATGTCCGACCGGATCGAGCGCCTGCACGAGCTGCGCCGGCTGCGTGACGAGGGCCAGATGGAGCTGCTCCCGGCGAAGGAGCGCATCTCGATGGTCGGTGAGCTCGAGAAGCTCGAGGCGAACCTCGGCGGCGTCGCCGAGATGCGCCGCCAGCCGGACGCGGTCTTCATCGTCGACCTGAAGAAGGAGCAGCTGGCGGTGCGCGAGGCGCGCCGGCTCGGACTGCCGGTCGTGGCGCTCGTCGACACGAACTGCGACCCCGACGAGGCCGACTACGTCATCCCGGGCAACGACGACGCCATCCGGTCGTGCGGACTGATCACGCGCGTGATCGCCGACGCCGTCGCCGCCGGCAAGCAGAAGGTCACGGCGCAGGAGCTGGCGACCGCGGCGGCTCGGGAAGCACGGGAAGCGGCCGCTGCCGCGGCCGTCGAGGCCGCTCCGAGCGGGAACGGCGCGGGCGCGACGGCTGCGGCCGACGAGGCGCCGGCGGAAGAGGCTGCGGCCTCCGACCCCGCTGAGACGGACGCCCCTGCCGCCACCGAGGTGCCGTAGTAATGGCGGAGATCTCCGCCGCGCTCGTCAAGGAGCTCCGTGAGCGCACGGGCGCCGGGATGATGGACTGCAAGCGTGCACTGCAGGACACGAACGGCGACATGGAGGCCGCGATCGTCCTGTTGCGCGAGAAGGGCATGGCAGGCGCGGCGAAGCGTGCCGGCCGCGAGACGACGGAGGGAATCGTCGGCTACCGCCTCGCGGACGACGGCTCGAAGGGCACGATGGTGGCCGTCGGCTGCGAGACCGAGCCGGTCTCGAAGAACGACGAGTTCCGGGCATTCGCGGAGAAGGTGCTCGACACGGTCGACGCCGGTGGGGTCGAGGCGACCGCCGCGCTCGAGACCGAGCGTGTGGCGCTCGCCGCCAAGCTCGGCGAGAACATCGCCGTCGCGGGGGCGGCGCGCTTCGAAGCCCTTGCGGGCGCGATCGTCGCGGCGTACGCGCATCCGCCGGCGAACAAGCTCGGCGCCTTGCTCCAGCTGCGTGCGGGCGACGCCGCGCTCGGACGCAAGATCGCGATGCACATCGCCGCTGCGAAACCGCAATGGATCGACCGCGACTCCGTTCCGCCCGATACGACCGCGGCGGAGCGCGAGATCTACGCGAACTCGGACGAGGTCCTGTCGAAGCCGGAGCAGGCCCGCGACAAGATCGTCGAGGGAATGCTGGGGAAGCGCTTCTTCGGCGCGAACGTCCTTCTCGACCAGGAGTGGATTCACGACTCCGGCAAGACGGTCGGGCAGGTGCTGAAGGAGGCCGGCGCGGAAGTGCTGGAGTACCAGCGCTTCTCGCTCGCCGGCTGACGCCGATGGGCGTGCGGCCCGAGGAGACGATCGGCGCACCCGCGGCGGGACGGTCCGGCTGCCCGCGCGTTCTGCTCAAGCTTTCCGGCGAAGCGCTCATGGGCGAGCGCGACTACGGCATCGACCCCGGCATGGTCGATCCGCTCGCGCGCGAGATCGCGGTCGTGCGCGCGTCAGGCGTCGAGATCGCGATCGTCGTCGGCGCCGGGAACTTCTACCGCGGCCTGGCGGCGGCGGCAGAGGGAATGGAGCGCGCGACCGCGGACTACGCAGGCATGCTCGCGACGCTGCTGAACGCCCTCGCGCTGCAGGACGCACTCGAGCGGGCGGGCGCCGATACGCGCGTGCAGTCGGCGCTCACCGTCTCCGAGGTCGCCGAGCCGTACATCCGGCGCCGTGCGATCCGGCATCTCGAGAAGGGGCGGGTCGTCATCTTCGCGGCCGGCACGGGCAACCCGTTCTTCACGACCGACACGGCGGCTGCGCTGCGCGCGCTCGAGATCGGCGCCGACACGCTGCTCATGGCGAAGCACGGTGTCAAGGGCGTGTACGACGGCGACCCGCGGCTCGACCGGGACGCGAAGTTCCTGCCGCGTCTCACGCATCTGGAAGCAATCGAGCGCGGGCTCAAGGTGATGGACACCACCGCGCTCTCGCTGTGCATGGACAACAAGCTCAGCATTCACGTCTTCGCGCTCGCCGACGGGAACATCGGTCGCGTCGTCTCCGGCGAGCACGTCGGCACGGTCATCGAGACTCCGTAGGAGGGGACGCAACATGGCAACCGTCGAGGAGCTGATCACAGACGCGCAGACGCGGATGCACAAGTCCGTCGAGCACGCACGCAACGAGTTCAACACCGTGCGCACGGGTCGTGCGTCCGCGGGGCTCCTCGACCGCATCGACGTCGACTACTACGGCACGAAGACACCCCTGAAGCAGCTCGCGACGATCGGCGTGCCTGAAGCGCGGATGCTGACGATCCAGCCGTTCGACCCGGGGTCGATCCGCAACATCGAGAAGTCGATCATGGAGTCCGATCTCGGCCTGACGCCGTCGAACGACGGCAAGATGATCCGCCTGCCGATCCCACAGCTCACCGAGGAGCGCCGCAAGGAGCTCGTGAAGGTCGTGCGCGGGCTCGCCGAGGACCACCGCATCGCGGTGCGCGAGATCCGGCGCGACGCCATGAAGGGCCTGAAGGAGCTCGTCGACTCGGGCGTCGTCGGCGCAGACGAGGAGCATCGAGCCGAGGAGCGCGTGCAGAAGCTCACCGACGACCACACCAAGCAGATCGACGACCTGCTGAAGCACAAGGAAGCGGAGGTCATGGAGGTCTAGGCGGCCTCCGGATCGTGTCCCTCCTTCCGCGTATCGACACCGACCCCGGCGAGGTGCACGGCCTGCCCGAGGTCGCGCGCGCGGTCGCGATCATCATGGACGGCAACGGCCGTTGGGCGAGCGCCCGCGGAGTCGGGATCGCCGAAGGCCATCGCGCGGGGTCGCGGGCGCTGCGGCCCGTGGTCGAGACGGCGATCGACCTCGGTGTCGCGTCGCTCGCCGTTTATGCGTTCTCCACCGAGAACTGGTCGCGCTCCGGCGAAGAGGTCGAGGCGTTGATGGAGATCTTCGGCGAGACGATCGACCGGGAGCTCAACGACCTTGCCGAGCAGGGGGTGCGGACGCGCTTCGTCGGTCGCCGCGACCGCGCGCCCGACTGGCTGCAGACGAAGATGGCCGAGCTCGAGGCGGCCACGGCAGGCAAGACGCGACTCGACCTGTGGATCGCGTTCGACTACGGCGGACGCGCGGAGCTCGTCGAGGCTGCGCGGCGGATCGCCGAGAGCGGCGTCGAGCCGGAGAACATCGACGAGGCGTTCCTCGCCCGCCACCTCTACGCGCCCGAGATGCCGGACCCGGACCTCGTGATCCGCACGTCGGGCGAGCTGCGCGTCTCGAACTTTCTCCTGTGGCAGTCCGCGTATGCAGAGTTCGTGTTCGTCGACACGCTCTGGCCCGACTTCGGGCCGGACGCGTTTCGGGCGGCCGTCGAGGACTATGCGAGTCGCCGGCGTAGATTCGGCGGACGATGACCGCGTTCATCTCTCGCATCCTGGTCGGCGTGATCGGCCTTCCCGTCGTGCTCGGCGCGGTCTGGGTCGGCGGCTGGTGGCTCTTCGGCCTCGTGGCAGGCGCAGCGGCGATCGCGGTGCACGAGTTCGTGACGATGGCGCGGCCGCTTCGCCCGCTTGCGCCGGCGGTGTACATCGGCGTGCTGCTCGCGCTCGCCGGAGCCCACAAGGGCGGTGTCGTCTGGATGGTCGGCGGCGTGCTCACGACGTTCCTGCTCGCGTTCGTGCTGAACGCCTTCGCCAAGACGCGCGCGCCGTCGACGGTCGCGATCGCCGCAACCGTTCTCGGTGCGACGTGGATCGGCCTCGGCCTCGGCCACATCCTGCTGCTGCGCGAGCTGCACGACAAGGCGCGCCTGCTCGCGTTCACCGTGCTGATCACGGTCTGGGCCGCCGACACCTTCGCCTACTTCGCAGGCCGCCTCTTCGGCCGCCACAAGCTCGCGCCGTCACTGTCTCCCGGCAAGACGTGGGAGGGCTTCCTCGTCGGATCGCTCGCGGGGATCTTCGCCTCCTTCGTCGCCCTCTACGACACCCGCGACACGTACCTCACGAGCTGGCAGGCGGCGGTGCTCGGCCTCGTGGTCGTGCTCGCGGCGGCGTCCGGCGACCTCTTCGAGTCGATGCTGAAGCGCGACATGGAGGTGAAGGACACGGGCCGGCTGCTCGGCGGCCACGGCGGCGTGCTCGACCGGATCGACTCGCTGCTCTTCGCGTCCGTGGCGGCCTTCTACCTCGTCCTCGCCTTCGGCTATGCGTAGCCCCGGGGCCTGACCCCGACCCCCGAGTCCCTACACTGGCCGCGTGAAGCGGGTCGCACTCCTCGGCGCCACCGGCTCGATCGGGCGTCAGGCGATCGAGATCGTCACCGCGCATCCGGGACTCGAGCTCTGTGCCGCCGCCTCGGCCTCCACGCCGCTCGACGGCGTCGACGCTCCGCTGAAGCAGGTCGGCGGCGACCTCACCGAGCTCCTCGAGCGGGCGCAGCCGGACGTCGTCCTGAACGCCGTCGTCGGCTTCGCGGGTATCCACGCGACCCTCTGGGCGCTCGAGCGCGGCGTCGATCTCGCGCTCGCGAACAAGGAGAGCCTCGTCGCAGGCGGCGAGCTGGCGCTCGCCGCTATGGCCCGCGGGGGCGGGCGCGTGCTGCCGGTGGATTCCGAGCATTCCGCCCTGTTCCAGCTGCTCGAGGGGAGAGACCGCGAGCAGGTGCACTCGCTCGTGCTCACCGGCTCGGGCGGGCCGTTCCGGGGGCGCAGGCGTGGCGAGCTCGCCGGCGTCTCGCCGGAGCAGGCGCTCGCGCACCCGACCTGGAGCATGGGGCCGAAGATCACGATCGACTCGGCGACCCTCGCCAACAAGGGTCTCGAGCTCATCGAGGCGCACTTCCTCTTCGGCATCCCGTACGCCGGCATCGAGGTCGTGCTCCAGCCGACGTCGATCGTGCACTCGCTCGTGCGGCTCCGCGACGGGGCGACGATCGCGCATCTCGGCTATCCGGACATGCGCGTGCCGATCTCGTACGCCCTCACGTATCCGGAGCGCGCAGCGACGCCCGTCGCGCCGCTCGACTTCTCGGCGCTGACGCTCGAGTTCCAGCAGCCGGACACCGAGACCTTCCCGATGCTCGCGCTCGCGCGCGAAGCGGGGGAGAGAGGCGGAACTGCACCCTGCGTGTTCAACGCGGCAAACGAGGTGGCGGTCGCAGCGTTTCTTGCCGGCCGCCTGCCGTTCCTCGCGATCGCAGAGGTCGTCGCGGATGCGCTCGCGCAGTCGGACGCCGCGCCCGCGCGCGACGCGCACGACCTGCTCGAAGCGGACGGGGCGGCGCGACGGCTCGCCGAGCAGGGGCTCTCGGTCGCGTGACCTGGCTCGTCGTCGTCGGCGGCCTGCTGCTGCTCGTGTTCCTGCACGAGCTCGGTCACTTCTCCGTCGCGCTGCTCGTCGGCGTGCGCCCGCGCAGCTTCTACGTCGGCTTCCCGCCGGCGCTCTTCAAGGTGCAGCGCAAGGGCATCGAGTACGGGCTCGGCGCGATCCCGCTCGGCGGCATGGTGCGCATCCCGGGCATGAACCGCCCCGCAGGCCGTGACATCGCGGCGTTGATGACCGGTGCGGTGCGCGAGGACCCGACGCTCGTGCCGTTCGTCCAGCGCGTACGGCGTGCGCTCGAGGCCGAGGACTTCGAGAGCGCGCGCGCCGTCCTGCCGGAGCTCGGGAGCGAGGTCGAGCGCGCGCAGCTGTCGGCGTCGGCGCGCCGCGCTGCGAATCGCGCCGTGCGCGATCTCGACGAGGGCACGGGCCTCGACGCGTACTGGCGGCAGGCGACGTGGAAGCGGATCGCCATCATCGCGGCGGGCCCGCTGGCGAACATGCTCGTCGCCTTCGTGATCTTCCTCGTCGTCTTCGCCACGGGCGCGCCCTCGCAGCAGCCGACGACGCAGGTCGGCCAGGTCGAGCGAAACACGCCGGCGGCCAAGGCAGGCCTCCGCGAGGGCGATCGGGTCGTCGCGGTGAACGGGCAGGCGGCCGCGACGTTCACCGCGGTCTCGAAGCTGATCCGCTCCAGTCACGGCGAGCCCATCACCGTCACGGTGCGCCGCGACGGGCAGACGCTCACGCTCGGCCCGCGCAAGACGATCCGTGTGCAGAAGCGCTGGATCTGGGGCTTCGTGCCGACCGCCGAGCTCGTGTCGTATCCCCTCGGGACGAGCGTCGGCAAGGCCGTGCACGAGTGCTGGGCGGTCGTCACGGCGACCGGCACGGGGTTCGCCGGCATCTTCCACGCGAAGGACCGCTCGCAGATCTCGGGCCCGGTCGGGATCGTCCGCACCTCGGCGGCCGCACTGAAGATCGGCTTCAGCTGGTACCTGGAACTGCTCGGCCTGATCAGCATGTCGCTCGCGCTGCTCAACCTGCTGCCGCTGCTGCCCCTCGACGGCGGCCACATCCTCTTCTCGCTGATCGAGTCGGTCCGGCGGCGGGCGCTCGCGCGGGAGGTCTACGAGCGGGTCTCGATGGCCGGGATCGCGCTCATCCTCGTGCTCATGTACATCGCGCTCAACAACGACTTCTCCTCCCGCGGGCCGGGCTAGACTCGCCCTGATGGCCAGCGAGCGCCAGATCTCGGTGGGCGGTGTCGCAATCGGCGGCGGCGCGAACGTCGTCGTCCAGTCGATGACGCTCACGAAGACGCACGACGTCGCAGCGACGACCGCGCAGATCGCGGCACTCGCCTCGGCCGGGTGCGAGGTCGTGCGGGTCGCGGTGCCGAAGCTCGAAGACGCCGAGGCCCTGCCGCGCATCGTGCGCCTCTCGCCTCTGCCCGTGATCGCCGACATCCACTTCAACGCGAGCCTCGCGCTGAAGGCGATCGAGGGCGGAGTCGCTGCGGTGCGGATCAACCCCGGCAACATCGGCGGCCCCGACAAGGTGGCTCTCGTCGTCGCGGCGGCGAAGCGCGCCGGGATCCCGATGCGCATCGGCGCGAACTCCGGGTCGCTGCCGAAGCATCTCGCCGAGCTGGCGCAACAGGACCAGGCGGAGGCGCTCGTCGAGGCGGCGCTCGAGGAAGTGCGCCTGCTCGAGAGCCTCGACTTCCACGACTTCAAGATCTCCGTCAAGTCGAGCCACGTGCCGACGATGATCCGCGCCTACCGGCTGCTCTCGGAGAAGGTGCCGTACCCGCTGCACCTCGGCGTGACCGAGGCCGGCACGCCCTTCTCGGGCTCGATCAAGTCCGCGGTCGGGATGGGTGCGCTGCTCGCCGACGGGATCGGCGACACGCTGCGCGTGTCGCTCACGGCGGACCCGGTCGAGGAGATCAAGACGGCGTTCGAGATCCTCAAGGCGCTCGGCCTGCGGGAGCGCGGACCGGTGATGATCGCCTGCCCGAGCTGCGGCCGGGACAACGTCGGCGTGCAGACGCTCGCCGAGACGGTGGAGGAACGGCTCCGGACGTATCCACAGCACTTCGAGGTCGCGGTGCTCGGCTGCGCGGTCAACGGGCCGGGAGAGGCGGGCGACGCCGACTTCGGGATCGCAGGCGGGCGCGACGTCGGCTTCGTGTACGCGCACGGTCGCGTCCTCAAGAAGGTGTCCTCCGACATCCTCATCGACGAGCTCTTCTCCGAGATCGACAAGTGGATCTCGGAAGGAATGCGTCGTCCGAAGCGACTCAAGATGGCGAAGCCCGCGGCGCTTGCGATGGCCGAAGCGTCGTTGATCCCCGTCGAGTAGCCTGCGCGGGCAACGAATGATCGCTCGAGCCTCTCAGCTCTTCCTTCCGACCCTGCGCGACGACCCGGCGGACGCGGAGGCCGCGTCGCACAAGCTGCTCGTGCGCGGCGGCTACATTCGCCAGGTTGCCGCGGGCGTCTGGTCGTTTCTTCCGCTCGGTTGGCGCGTGCACCAGAAGATCGTGCAGATCATCCGGGAGGAGATGAACGCCATCGGCGGGCAGGAGATGCTGATGCCGGTGCTCACGCCGATCGAGCTCTGGGAGCAGAGCGGCCGCGCAAAGATGGACATCGTCTTCCGGCTCAAAGACAGGAAGGGAGCCGAGTACATTCTGCCTCCGACGCACGAGGAGACGGTGACCTTCCATGCGCGGGAGCTCCAGAGCTACAAGCAGCTACCGCAGCTGCTCTACCACTTCTCGATCAAGGAACGCGACGAGCCGCGCCCGAGGGGCGGGCTGCTGCGCTTGCGCGAGTTCATCATGAAGGACGCGTACTCCTTCGACGCCGACGACGCCGGGCTCGAAGTCATCTTTCGCAAGAATCACGTCGCATACAAGCGCATCGTCGAGCGTTGCGGCATCGTCGCGTACGACGTGCAAGCAGAGTCGGGAATGATGGGAGGCAGCGAGTCGGTCGACTTCCTGGCGCCCGCCGGAGGCGGCGAGAACACACTCGTCACCTGCGAGCACGGCGACTTCGCCGCAGACCTGGAGGTGGCCCGGAGCGTGCCGCGCCCACCCGTGTTCCCGGACGCGCTCTCGACGCCTCTGGAGATCGAGACGCCGGGCATCACGACCTGTGAGGCGCTGGCGGCGTCCCTCGAAGTCGACCTGGCGTCGACGTCGAAGGCGATGCCGGTCACCAAGGAGGACGGCACGGTCGTCCTGGCACTCGTGCGAGGCGACGACCGTCTCGAGCCGAGCAAGCTCGCTGCGGCGCTCGGCTCCGATCATCGGCCCTCGACCGACGAGGAGATCCGTGCTGCGTTCGGGGCAAGCGGCGGCTCGCTCGGGCCGCTCGGCTTCAAGGGCGAGGTGGTGGCTGACGAGACGCTTCGCGTCGGTCAGTTCGTCGCCGGCGCGAACCGCGACGGCTGGCATCTGCGCGGCGTCGAGGCCGGTCGCGACTTCGAGGCTCGATTCGCCGACATCCGCGAGTCGAAGGAAGGCGACCGCTGCCCGAACTGCGGCGGCGCGCTTCACTTCGAGGCTGCGATCGAGATCGGCCACATCTTCAAGCTCGGGACGCGCTATTCGGAGCCGCTCGGGGCGGCATTCCTCGACGCCGAAGGGAAGCAGAAGCCACTCGTCATGGGCTCGTACGGCATCGGGCCGGCGCGCATCATGGCCGCAGCCGTGGAGCAGAGCCACGATGACAAGGGGATCATCTGGCCGGCGGCCCTCGCCCCGTACGACGCGCACGTCGTTGCGCTCGCGGGCGCCGACGAGATCGCGCTCGCGGCGGCTGAGGCCCTGTCCGCTGCGGGGCTCGACGTCATCCTCGACGATCGCGCGGCCCGTACGGGCGAGAAATTCGCCGACGCCGACCTCGTGGGCGCGCCGATCCGGATCACGGCCGGAAAGAAGAGCCTCGAGGACGGCAAGGTGGACGTGCGGAACCGTGCCACCGGTGCAGAGACACGCGTCGCTCTCTCCGACCTCGGCAAGAAGGGCTGACGATGGCGCGGCGGAAGCGATTCAGCGAGGAGCCCTTCGGGGCGACCATCGAGGCGTTGATGGCAGAGTCGCGGGTCACGTACCGGGAGCTGGCGGCCCGCACCGGCCTCTCGGCGGGCTACCTCAACCACCTCGTTCACGGAAACCGGCCCGTCCCGTCCACCGAGGTCGTCCGCAACCTCGCAGAGGCCCTGGGGGTCGACGCCGATCACTTCCGCGAGTTTCGCCTGCGCTCGATCACCGAGCGCCTCGAGGCCATGCCGGAGCTGATCGACAGGCTCTACAAGCGCCTCGGCGAGTAGCGGTTCCAACTCCGGCCGGCCGGCCACAGCCCACCTGAACGCTCGGCCGTCCAGGTATCCTGCGCCGCTGCGGGGTGTGGCGCAGCCTGGTTAGCGCGCTTGTCTGGGGGACAAGAGGTCCCGAGTTCGAATCTCGGCACCCCGACTGGACGGCTCGTGGCGGCGCGCACATGTGTTCGCCCCGCGGGCCGTTTCGTCCCGGAAACCCGGTGTCGAAGCCCTGTTCAGACCGTATTCAGGTCGCGGGCGGCCCCTCGTCGCGAGGGATGCGAATCCCCCGTTCAGGGCTAACCCGATCGAGCCGGCGGAGCCGATACATGGGAAGCCATCCGCCACTTCAACTCGATCGGGGAGCCACACATGTTGACTCGTTTGAAGAACCGCCTCGGCTCGGAGCAGGGTTTCACGCTCATCGAGCTCTTGGTGGTCATCATCATCCTCGGCATCCTGCTGGCCATCGCAGTGCCGTCGTACCTCTCGTTCAAGGACCGCGCG
>Ga0315281_10001557_pt1 | contig 33996 bp, 26 predicted proteins | sample YL17G07_0_MG_FD_204540 | JGI IMG/M metagenome (GOLD analysis project Ga0315281, IMG submission 204540) | Sediment microbial communities from Yellowstone Lake, YNP, Wyoming, USA - YL17G07_0 | ecosystem: Environmental > Aquatic > Freshwater > Lake > Sediment | place: USA: Wyoming | collected...
GCGGCTGTGAGACCGCTGGACGAAGTCAAAGCTGAGATTGGGAAAAGACTGACCGCGCAGGAAAGCATGGCATTGGCGACCAAGCGCGGCGCGGCCATGTACGCGGAATTACAGCAGGGCAAGGACGCAGGACTGACTTGGGGTTCGGCCAAGATCATCGGTCGCGACGGTAAGCCGGCCGTGCACCCGGATGCGCTGAAGGCTATCTTCCGCGCTGATACCAGCAAGCTGCCTGTCTACCTCGGGGTGGAGTTGCGCGACCGTGGCTACGGCATTTTTCGGATTTCACGGGTGATCGACGCGCCGCCTGCGGACGAGGCGCGCGAGAAGAACCTGCAAGACCAGCTGACGCGGCAGGCGGCACAGCAGGACTATGCGGCATATCTGGCGAGCCTGCGGGCCGGGGCCAAGATCGAGATCAACAAGGCGAACCTGGAGAAAAAGGGCTTATAGCGCGGGATCGCGCCGCGACCACTCCGATTAGCGCTTATTACAATATGAGGGGATAGCTCCCCTCATACTTCCCTAAACTGGCCCGTCGCAAAATTCATTTTGCAACGGATTCTAAGTCAGGGGCCAGTTCGCCAATTCTGAAACGACCTCTTAGACTTCCGTGGTGCCGAGCGCAGTGGTGTTGAAACCGCCGTCCACGTACGTCACCTCGCCGGTGATACCGCTGGCAAGGTCGCTGCACAGGAACGCCGCGGCGTTGCCGACTTCGTCAATGGTGACATTGCGTCGCAACGGCGCGTGCTTCGCGTTGTAGGCAAGCAGCTTGCCGAAACTGGCAATGCCGGCGGCGGCGAGCGTCTTGATCGGCCCGGCCGAGACCGCATTGACACGGATGCCCTTCGGGCCCAGGCTCGCGGCCATGTAGCGCACCGCGGCTTCCAGACTGGCTTTCGCCAGACCCATCACGTTGTAGTTGGGCATGGTGCGCACCGCGCCGAGGTAGGTCAGCGTCAGCAGCGCGGCTTGCCTGCCCTGCATCATCGGCAGCGCCGCCTTGGCCAGTGCGGCGAAGCTGTAGCTCGATACGTCGTGCGCAATGCGGAAGGCCTCGCGCGAGATCCCTTCCAGGAAATCCCCGTCGATCGCTTCGCGCGGGGCGTAGGCGATCGAGTGCACCAGGCCGTCCAGGCCGTCCCAGATCTTGCCGAGCTCGGTGAACAGATTGCCGATCTCGTCGTCGCTCGCGACGTCGCAGGGAAACACCGCGCGGCTGCTGAAATCCGCGGCCATGGTGGTGACGCGCTCCTTGAAGCGGTCGTTCTGGTAAGTAAACGCGAGTTCGGCGCCTTCGCGATGGCAGGCTCTGGCGACGCCATAGGCGATCGAGCGGTTGCTGAGCAAGCCAGTGATGAGAATACGCTTTCCTGCCAGAAAACCCATGGTGTCTCCAGAATACGGAAAATCAGAATTATACCGGCGGTGACACCACTTGCGGGCTTGGGCTGGACCCAATCCGCGAAGGCCGGCTTCGCCCATCAGAGGAATCCGCGCTTCACGCCGTTTCCTCCGCAGCCTGTCGCAAGCCCCTCGAACCTGGCGACAAAATTCCCTAAAGTCTCATCAACGACGCGCGGGCGCCGCATGAAAGGAGATTGAAATGAGAACAGTGACGATGACAAGCCGGCAGATGCAATGGATGGCGGGCATGGTTGCGGCGCTGGCCACTTTGCTCACCATGGGTGGCTCGCTGGCCCTGGCTGAACACTATGCACAGACCGGGGCAGGCAGCGACGCTTCCGGTTATCATGCGGTGGTGCAACCTCGGCGCATCGGCTGCCCGGACAACGGGAACTCCCGCACCGCCAAAGTCTCGCCCTGGCGCGCCGCGAGAAACTCCTGACGCAGCCTGGCGGCCTGGGTCAATGTCGCATAATGCCAGGCTGATCGTTGAACTGTAGGCAGTCGAAGAAGTTTATTGTGGACAAGAGTTTTTTCAAAAACATCTGGACCGGCATAGTCGGTTTTTCCCGCCGCGTCGCGGATGGGGTGGCGCGCCTCACCAACTGGCAGTTCATCCTGCTGTCCATACTCGGTCTAGTGGCAGCCGGGATTCTCGAAGGTATCCTCGAAACGCGTCCCGCCGTGCGCCGTGCCCCCCCCGTGGCGATCACCATTCACAAGGAAGCGCCGCAAGCAGCGGACAACGATGCAACTCCAGACGTCCTTACGCCGCCACAGCCCCCCGGCGACCCGCTGGAAAGTGCGATCAAGAAGAGGATATTGAAGCAGATCCAGAAGGAGATCGACAGGGAATCCGGCGCAACCGACGCGGCAAGCTCAGTCAAGAGGGAGATTTTGCAGGAGATCCAGAAGGAGATCGAAAGCGAATCCGATGCAGCCGACCCGGTTTCGGCAAATGCAAAGAAGCCGAAGAAGTCGAAGAGGTCGGTCGAAGTGCATATCGGCGACGGCGACTCGAAAGATGCCGCAGCTCAGCAGAATCGCGGACCGCCTTTGCCTCTGATCATTTTTCTCCTGATCGTCGTTCTGCTGGCGGTCCGGATCACAACGCGTTCGCGGCTTAGCGCCGATGCGCGCGTCCAGTCGGCCGAAGCCAGCGCGGAAATGGAATCCCTGCGCCGACAGGTCAGCGAGGCGCAATTGCAGACCTTGCAAGCGCAAGTCGAACCGCATTTCCTGTTCAACACACTGGCGGCTGTCGAGCATCTCACCGAGACCGATCCGCCGCGCGCCACCGTCATGCTGCAGCACCTGATCGCCTTCCTGCGCGGGTCGCTGCCGGACATGCGCGAGCAGAACACTTCGCTCGGGCGCGAGGTCGATCTGTGCAAGAGCTACCTGGCCATCATGCAGATTCGCATGGAGGACCGGCTGACGGTTTCCATCGATGTTCCGGATTCGCTGCGTGGTTTATCATTCCCCCCCATGATGCTGCAATCGCTGGTAGAGAACGCCATCAAGCATGGCCTGGAACCCAAGCCGGAGGGCGGCGCCATTGCCCTCTCGGCACGCATCCAGGACGGGCGGCTGCGGGTCACGGTCGCCGATACCGGCCTGGGCGTCGCCGAGAACGCCCCGCAGGGTATCGGTCTCGGCAATATCCGCGACCGGCTGAAGCGCCTGTACGGCAACGCGGCGGCACTCGTTCTCGCGCCGAATGCGCCGACAGGCGCCCACATCACCATCGAGATCCCGCATGTCCCACTCCCCGCGAGCGATACTGGCCGATGACGAACGGCTGATGCGCGAGCAGTTGCGCGCACGGCTGCAGGAAGCCTGGCCTGAACTCGAACTGGTGGGCGAGGCGCGCAACGGCGAGGAGGCGCTGACCATGGTCGCCAAACTGCGCCCCGACCTGGCTTTCTTGGATATCCGCATGCCGGGCCAGACCGGCCTGGAAGTGGCGCGCACCATCGCCGGCTGCTGCCACATTGTCTTCGTAACCGCCTACGAGGCGCATGCCATCGAGGCCTTCGAACGCGGCGCCATCGACTACCTGCTGAAGCCCGTCGATAATGCGCGCCTGGCGGTCACGATTGCGCGCCTGAAGGAGCGTCTCGCCGCGGGCCATAACGAAGAGAACGCCGAGCGCGCGCTGGAGCGCATCGAAACGCTCCTGACAAAACTCTCCGGCGACCGCCCATCACGCCCCGGCGTGCCATACCTGCGCTGGATTCAGGCCGGCGTCGGCAGCCAGGTTTTCCTGTTCCCGGTCGAGGAAGTCTTATATATTCAGGCGCAGGACAAATACACGGTGGTCGTCACCGCCGCGGGCGAAAGCCTGGTGCGTAAACCGATTCGCGAATTCGCCGAGACGCTCGATCCGGAGGTTTTCTGGCAGATCCACCGTTCGACCATCGTCAACAGCCATGCCATCGCCGCCTTCAAGCGCGATGGCGAGCACGCCGAAGTCACGCTGCGCGGGCGGAACGCGAAACTGGAGGTCAGCCGCAGCTTCACCGGGCGCTTCCGCCAGATGTAAGTCAATTCCCTTCGGTATCCGGCAAGGATTCGCCGAAGATAATCGTCATCAAGCCCTGCATCTTTACCGGCACCTCGCGCAGGCCCGGTCGTCAAGGGCGTGTTCGCCGGTCACGATTTGTCGTAACGGGTGCAATGACAGCCGGCCGCAACGCGGCCGGACAGGAAGCGATTCAACGTGATCGGCTAGAATAGCCGAACTGGGTGGCAGGTCCTTCGAACCCGCCCCGGACAAATCCGGAGATCCGATGAAGATTCTGCATCCCTTCGCCGCGCTGTTGGCCTTCGCGCTGTTCGCGGGCGCGGCTCAGGCTGCGCCGCTTGCCTATCCTTCGACGCCCAGGCAACCGGTGAGCGACAGCTATTTTGGCACCGTGGTGAGTGAAGATTACCGCTGGATCGAGAAGACTGACAGCGCCGAGGTGAAATCCTGGATCGCGGCGCAGAATTCGCTTACGCGTGGGGTGATCGATGCGCAGCCGCGCCGCGCGGAGATCAAGAAGGAATTGCTGGGGATGATTGGAGGCGGTCGCGCGACGCGCGGCGGGTTCGCGTTCGCGGGCGACAAGCTGTTCGCAATCAAGCGCCAGCCGCCCAAGAACCAGCCGATGATCGTGGTGCTGGACGGGCACGCCAGATTGAAATCCGAGCGCATGGTCGTCGACGCCAATCTTCTCGACCCTACTGGCAAGACCGCAATCGACTGGTTCGAACCCTCGCTCGACGGCAAGCGTGTGGCGGTATCCCTGTCGAAGAATGGCAGTGAAGACGGCATGCTCTATATCTACGAAACGGCGAGCGGCAAACAGCTTCCCGATGTCGTACCTCGCGTGCAGTACCCGACCGGCGGTGGCAGTGTGGCCTGGAATGCCGACGGTAGCGGCTTTTATTACACGCGCTATCCGCAAGGCGACGAACGGCCCAAGGAAGACGCCAATTTTTTCATGCAAGTGTATTTCCACCGGCTCGGGGAGCCGGTGGCGCAGGACGAATACGTGATCGGCAAGGATTTTCCGCGCATCGCCGAAATCAAGCTGTCGTCGAGCGAGGACGGGAAATATGTGCTGGCCGATGTCGCCAACGGCGATGGCGGCGAGCATGCTTTTTTTCTGCACGGGAATGACGGCAAATGGCTGCGCATTGCCGACTATACCGATGGCTTCCGCAACGCCATATTCGGGCGAGATGGCCGCCTCTACGCGATCGGCCTGAAGGCATCGCCGCGCGGCCGGATCGTCGCGCTGAAGCTCGATGCTCCCGGAGACGGTCTGCCCGCTGCGGCGGCGGTCGTGCCTGAGTCCGACGCGGTGATCGAGAGCATGGTGCCGACCGAGAACCGGCTGTACGTCAATTGCCTCGTCGGCGGACCGTCCGAGTTGCGCGTGTTCGGACTCGACGGCAAGCGCATGGGCACGCTTGGCGCCGCACCGATTTCAAGCATTCGTGCCGGCACGCGACTTGCAGGCGACGCGATCCTGTTCGGCAGTCAGAGTTTCATCCGGGCGTTCGCCTGGTACGCCTACGATCCGGCGAAACGCGGCGCAAAGCCGGTGAAGACGGGCCTCTCCGACGCGCCCGTCTACGCGGTCAACGGGGGCGTTCCCGGTGTGCAGGTCGTGCGCGAGCTTGCCCTGTCCAAGGACGGCACCAAAGTCCCGGTCAGCATCCTCTACAAGAAGGGCACGAAGCGCGATGGCTCGCAGCCGATGCTGCTTACGGCCTACGGTGGCTACGGGATTTCGCTGCGGCCGACTTTTTCGCGGCGCGCCGCCTTCTGGTTGCGTCACGGCGGCGCTTTCGCCGTGGCCAATGTGCGCGGTGGCGGCGAATACGGCGAGGAATGGCATTTAGCCGGCAATCTGACGAAGAAACAGAACGTGTTCGACGACTTCATTGCCAGCGCGCAACTCCTCGTTGAGCGCGGTTACACGTCGAGGGACAAGCTCGCGATCGAAGGCGGCAGCAACGGCGGCCTGTTGATGGGTGCGGTCATGGTGCAGCGGCCGGATCTGTACCGCGCGGTCGTCAGCCACGTCGGCCTGTACGACATGCTGCGCGTCGAACTCACGCCCAACGGCGCGTTCAACGTCACCGAATTCGGCACGGTCAAGGATGCGAACCAGTTCAGAGCCCTCTACGCCTATTCACCGCTGCACCATGTGCAGGACGGCACGGCCTACCCCGCGGTGCTGCTCACGACAGGCGAACACGACGGCCGTGTCGACCCCTGGATGTCCTACAAGATGACGGCGCGCCTGCAGGCGGCGAATCCCGCCGGCAGACCGGTCCTGCTGCGCGTGGCGTCCGACGCCGGGCACGGCATAGGAACGTCGCTGGCATCGGCCATAGAGGAAGACGCGGACGTGTTCGCGTTCTTGTTCGCGCAACTCGGAATGCGTTGAGCTTGTCCCAATCCGGATGAGAATCGCGGCCGGCGCCGCTTCATGTTTCGGTGGCGGGTCGGGGAAAGCGGTCGTTCGGACAGATGCAGGCGGATTCGGCGGCCTCGCGCCCGGCGGCGCGTGTCGCGGACGGCGCGCGTTGGTCGCAAGCGACCGATACCGTATAATCTGCGCCCATCGGCACCTTGACGGAATCTATGATTTCACGCTTGCCAATCGCGATAGCGGCGATCCTGTTGTGCGCGCCCGTTTTCGCTGTCCATGCAACCGGCGAATCGGGAAAGGTGCTGCGCATCGCCGCATTGCAGAGCGAGAACTCGTTCGACCCGGCGCGCGAATCGGAGGAAGCCTCGCTGCAGTACTGCGAGAACATGTTCGACGCGATGCTGACCTACGACTATCTGGCGCGGCCGGCGAAACTCATTCCCAACACATTGGCGGCAATGCCTGAGCTTGCCGACGAGGGCGCGACCTATACGTTTCGCATCAAGCCTGGCATCTACTTTGCCGCCGATCCCGCGTTCAAGGGCAAACGGCGCGAACTCGTTGCGGCAGACTACGTTTTCAGCCTGAAGCGCCTCCTCGATCCGGAACTGCGCTCGCCGTGGAAATTTCTGCTCGACGGCAAGATTGTAGGAGCGGATAGGACCGTGGCGGCGGCGAAGGCCAGCGGTCGCCTCGATTACGACGCGCCGATCGAAGGTCTGCGCGAACTCGATCGCTATACCCTGCGCATCCGATTGACCGCGCCCGATTTCAAACTACCCTACATCCTGGCGACGCCGGCGACGGGCGCCCTCGCGCGGGAGGTAGTCGAGGCTTACGGCAGCGACATCGGGGCACATCCCGTTGGCACTGGGCCCTATGTGCTCAGGGAATGGCGGCGCAGCAGCCGCGTCGTGCTCGAAGCGAACCCGGGTTACCGCGAACTGTACTTCCATGCCGAGCCCGAAGACACGCCCTGGGACGCCTCGATCGTGAAGGCGTTGGCCGGGCGACGGATTCCGCTTAACGACCGGATCGAGGTCAACGTGATCGAAGCGGAGCAGCCGCGCTGGCTGGCGTTTCTCAATGCGGAGATCGATCTCATCGAGATACTGCCCGAGGAGTACGCCAACGTCGCCGCGCCCGGCGGCAAGATCGCGCCGAATCTGGCGAAACAGGGAATACGCCTCACTCGCGAAGCGAAGCCGGACGTGTGGTACACCTTCTTCGGTATGGAAGACCCGGTGGTGGGCGGTTATACCCCGGAGAAAATCGCCCTGCGGCGCGCGATTGCGCTCGCCGTCGATACCCGGGCGGAGATCGCAATCGTGCGCAACGGACAGGCATTGCAGGCACAGTCGATCATTCCACCAGGAATTCCGGGATACGATCCGAATTTTCGCAATCCTTTTGGCGATCCCGATCCTGCCAAGGCCAAAGCGCTGCTTGATCTTTTCGGATATGTGGACCGCGACGGCGACGGATTTCGCGAATTGCCGGACGGGCGGCCATTGACCATAGAATATGCCAGCCAGTCCACGTTGTTTCAACGGCGGCTTGATCAGTTGATGCAGAAATCGCTGGAGGCGATCGGCATACGCATCACGATCAAAAAAGCCCCGGTTCCGGAACTGAGAAAGCTCGGGAAGCAGGGCAAGCTGCAGATGCGCCTCGATGGCTGGCAGGCGGATTATCCGGACGCGGAAAACTTTTTTCAATTGTTGTATGGTCCCAACGCCGGGCAGGCGAATTACTCGCGCTTCGCGTTGCCCCAATTCGATAGAATGTATGAGCAGACTGCGGCCATGCCCGATTCGCCGGAACGCAATGCTCTATACCGGAAGATGTCGAATCTCGTGTTGGTCTATGCGCCGTGGCGGCTCGCGGCGCACCGCCTTCAGAACCATTTGATCCATCCCTGGGTTGCGGGCTATAAGAAACATCCGTTCGTACAGACGCATTGGCGCTATCTCGATATCGACGTCGCACGCCGGCAGGCGGCGCGCTGAATCCGGGCGGGTGATTATGGCAGGAAGGTATATGAGGTTTGGCAGGCATGTCGTTCTTGCATTGGCGGCGCTATGCGTCTCGCAGCCGCTCGTTGCAGCCGACATGAACAAGATCGTGCGACATGCATTTCGCGTCGCCGAGACGAGCTTCGATCCCGCGCGCGAGTCGGATCGTTATTCGGCGTTCATCATCGAGGCACTGTTCGATTCCCTCCTCACCTACGATTATCTGGCGCGCCCGGTCAAACTCGTTCCCGGCGTCGCCGAAGCGCTACCGGATATTGCGGATAGCGGCGCGACTTACACCTTCCGCATTAAGAAGGGCGTGTATTTCGCGGACGATCCGGTGTTCAAGGGCAAGAAGCGCGAACTTACGGCGCAGGACTTTGCCTACAGCATGCGGCGTATGTACGACCCGAAACTGCGCTCGCCCAATCTATACTTTTTCGAGGGGAAGATCATCGGCGCGGACGAGGTCATGCTGCAGGCGAAGAAGACCGGCAAGTACAATTATGACGCGCCGATCGCGGGTCTGGAAGTGCTCGACCGTTATACCCTGCGCATCCGACTGAAGGAACCCGACTACAACTTCCTGTACGTGATGGCGATGCCGCTGGTCATGGGGATGGCGCGCGAGGTAGTCGAACACTATGGCGAGGACACACGGTCCCACCCGGTCGGCACCGGGCCGTTCATGCTCAAGGAATGGCGGCGTTCGAGCAAGATCGTGCTCGAGGCCAACCCCAATTATCGCGAGGAATATTTTTCCGGATCGAAAGGGGAGGCTGCGGAGGACCGGGCGATTGCCGACAATCTCCGGGGCAAGCGGCTGCCGATTGTCGGGCGCATCGAGGTGGTCATCATCGAGGAACCGCAGCCGCGCTGGCTGGCGTTCTCCAACAAGGAACTCGAATACATCGAGGACCTGCCGAACGAATTCGTCAATATCGTCGCGCCGAACGCGAGACTCGCTCCAACCCTTGTAAAGCAGGGCGTGCGCATGCAGCGCGAGCCGCAACCGGAGATCACGATCACCGCGTTTTACAATATGCGGGATCCGGTCGTTGGCGGATATGCGCCGGAAAAGATTGCGCTGCGCCGCGCGATGAATCTGGGCTACAACCAGGCCGAAGAACTGATGATTGTGCGCAAAGGCCAGGCGATATTGGCGGAGAGTCCGATTCCGCCGGGGGCGGCGGGTTACGACGCCGATTTTCACAGCATTGCGGGAGAATACGAGCCCGCCAGGGCGAAGGCGCTTCTGGATCTGTTCGGCTATGTGGACCGGGACGGCGACGGCTATCGCGAGATGCCAGACGGACGCCCGCTGGTGCTGGAATTCGGGTCTCCGCCGACGTCGGATTTTCGCGAATACGATCAGGTATGGAAGAAATCGATGGACGCGATCGGCATTAACATCAAGTTTAAAAAAGCAAGATGGCCGGATCTCAACAAGGAAAGCAAAGCCGGGAGGTTGCAGGTCGGAAGTTTTCTCGCGTGGTACGCGGATTACCCGGATGGCGACAACTTCCTGCAGTTGCTCTACGGCCCCTACTCTTCACCGCAGGCGAACGCCGCGAATTTTGCGCTTCCGGCGTTTGACCGCTTGTATGAGCGCGCCAGAAGAATTCCCGATTCCCCTGAGCGAACGAAGCTATATCAGGAGATGACGAAGCTGTTTCTGGTCTACGCGCCCTGGAGACTGGGGGTACATAGGGTACAGACGCACCTCAATCAACCGTGGCTGCTGAATTACAAGAAACACCCGATCCTGCATCAGGCGTGGAAATATTTCGACGTCGATCTGGAGAAACAACGCGCTTCCGTGCGCTAAAGCCCGCGTATGCCGCATCCCGGCCGACATCTATTACTCAGGCGCGTTTTGGCCTTTCTACCCGATGGAGACTCCATGCGTATTTGCAATCTGAAACAAGTTGTTTCCGGCGTTTTCCTGTTGGTGGCGTCCGCGACGGCGAGTGCCGTCGAATCACGTCCGCCGGCCACACGCGTGGTGCTGCCCGTCTACGACGCCGCCGAGATCAAGACGGTGTGCGCTGCCGCCATCACCAGGGCGCAGCAGCAGATCGGCGAGATCGAAGCGGTGCCGGTTGCGAAGGTGAATGTCGCCAATACCATCGATGCCTGGAACCGGATGTCGATCGACGCGGAGAACGCAATCGACCTGATCTACCTTCTGGGCAGCGTGCATACCGACAAGGCGGTGCGCGACACGGCGGACGAGTGCATACTCAAAGCGACCGAAATGCGCACCGGGTTCATGCAGCGCGAGGCGCTCTACCGGCGCTTTGTCGCGGTCAAGCCCGTCTCGCCTCACGCGCGCAAGCTCAGACGCGACCTGATCGAGGAATTCGAGGACACGGGCGTCGCACTCGGGGCCGAGCCACGCGACCGCGTCAAGGCGATCATCAACCGGCTGGAAGAATTGCGCCAGGAATTCGACCGCAACGTGCGCGACAACAAGACGCGCCTCACGTTTACTCCAGACGAACTGCGCGGCATGCCGCAGGACTATATGGACAAGGCCAAGCGCGACGAAAAAGGCAATTACCTGCTTGGCTTCGACTACCCGGATTACATCCCGTTCATGACGAATGCCGACAACGAAGCCGCTCGCAAGCGCTACTACGTCGCGTTCCAGAATCGCGGCGGCGAGCGCAATCTGGCGATCATGAACGAAATCTCCGGCCTGCGGCTGGAGATGGCGAAGCTCTACGGGCTGCCCGACTACGCACATTACGTGATCCGCCGCCGCATGGCGGAAAAACCGGAGAACGTTGCCGCTTTTCTTGACGGCGTGAAGGATGCCGTGCGCGAGCTGGAGCAGCGCGAGGTGGAGGAGCTGCGCGCGCTGAAGGCAGCCACGCTGGGCAGGCCGCTCGCCGACATCGCCATCGGACGCTGGGACGTGACCTACTACCAGGAGAAGATGCGCAAGTCGCGTTACGCGATCGACCAGGAGGCTTTGCGCGCCTATTTTCCGACGCTTTCCAGTATCGAATGGGCGCTCAACGTCGCCAGTCGGCTTTATGGCGTGACGTTTCGCGAGGTGAAGGTACCGGCTTGGCACGAAGATGTGCGCTATTACGACGTGCTCGATGCCCGCAGCGGGAAATTCCTGTCCGGCATCTATCTCGACCTGTTCCCGCGCGACGGAAAGTACAAGCATGCCGCGGCGTTCGGCGTGCGCAGCGTGTCCAAGAAAACCGGGCGCACCCCGGTGTCGGTGCTGGTGACCAACTTCGACCGCAAGGGCCTCAACCACGACGAAGTCGAGACCCTGTTCCACGAATTCGGCCACGTGCTGCATGGCGTTCTGTCGCGCGCCGACTACAACCCTCAAGGCGGTACCAACGTGATGCGCGATTTCGTCGAGGCGCCGTCGCAGATGTTCGAGGAGTGGGGCAGGCGAGCGGAGTCGATTGCGCTGCTGCGGCTGTCGTGCAAGGACTGCCCGGCGCTCAGTCCGGACCTCATCCGCCGGCTGGACGAAGCGCGCAAATACGGCATGGGCGTCAAGTACAGCCGCCAGCATCTGTACGCCGCGTTCGACATGGCGCTTGCAGGACAGGATCCCGCGGACGCGCTGGCGACCTGGGTCAAGATGGAAAGCGAGACGCCACTGGGGCACGTGGCGGGAACGCAGTTTCCGGGCAACTTCGCGCATATCGCCGGCGGCTATGCCGCGGGTTATTATGGCTACATGTGGTCGGAGGTGCTGGCGCTCGACATGCTCTCCGCCTTCGGCGGCGACATCATGAACCCCGAGGTCGGGCGCCGTTTCCGCGATCTGATCCTCGCCAACGGCGGACAGGTGCCGGCGCAGGTGCTGGTGAGGCAGTTCCTGGGCCGCGAGCCTTCGAACAAGGCATTCTTCGCGGAAATCACCGGCAAGCGCTGAAGCGTGTATAAGAAGACTTAGAGGTCGTTTCAGAATTACCGAAACGGCCTCTGACTTAGGGGAGTATGAGGGGATGTATCCCCTCATCTTGTAATAAGGTATTCGGAGGGCGCATGACCGCCTATATCGTTCGCAGGCTATGGCAGATGATCCCGACGCTGCTCGGCGTGGTGCTGCTGATTTTCTTCCTGTTCAACTGGGTCGGCGGCGACCCGGCGCAGGTGCTCGCCGGCAAGATTTCGAACCAGGAACAGATCGACAACATCCGCAAGCAGCTTGGCGTCGACCAGCCCTACTGGAGGCAACTCCTCATCTTCTGCCAGCAGATCGCCACCGGCGACTTCGGCCGCAGCTGGAGCACCAACGAGGAGGTCTCGCGCATTTTCGCGACGCGTATCGGGCCGACGCTCACCATCATGTTTCCGATCCTGCTGCTGGAGACGACGCTGGGCATTTTCTTCGCGCTGGGGGTCGCCTACGTGCGCGGCTCGTTGACTGACCGCGCGATCATGATCATCTGCACCTTCGCCATGTCGATTTCGTTTCTGGTCTACATCATCCTCGGCCAGTGGCTGTTCGGCTTTTTGCTGGGCTGGTTCCCGGTGCAGGGCTGGAGCGAGTCGTACTGGAAGAACCTGGTGGTGTATGCGCCGCTGCCGGTATTTCTCGCGCTGCTGGTGAGCATTGCGCCGACGCTGCGTCTGTACCGCTCGTTCTTCCTCGATGAAATCAACCAGGATTACGTGCGCACGGCGCGCGCCAAAGGCCTGTCCGAGACCACGGTGATGTTCAAACACGTGCTGCGCAATGCCATGATCCCGATCCTCACCAACGTCGCGATCGCATTGCCTTCGCTGATGATCGGGTCGTTCCTGCTGGAGAAGTTCTTCTCCATCCCGGGGCTGGGCCGCGAAGTCATTACCGCGGTCGAGCGCAGCGATTTTCCCGTGATCAAGGCGATCACGGTGTACCTCGCGGTATTCACCATGTTTCTCAACCTGCTGGTCGACGTGCTCTACAAGTGGGTCGATCCGCGCGTCGAATTCAAATGAGGCTCACATGAAGTCAATCCGGACCCGGGCGAGGCGACAATGAGCGCCGTGATCGAAAGCACGGCCGAGGAAACCAGGCACGACTCCGCCGGCCCGTGGCGCGCGGCGTTCCGGCGATTGCGCAACGATCGCCTCGGCATGATCTGCGTCGTCATCGTCGCCGCATACATGCTTGTGGTACTGGGCTCGGCGCTGGGGCTGGTCGCCCGCGACTGGAACCGCGAAACCGGGGTGTCCTACGCGAATCCCGGTTTTCTCGCGCATCTGGAGAATCTCGAGGCCGAATCCAGCCGCAACCTCACGCGACAGTCGAAGGTGCCGCCGGTCGATCTTTCCGACATCGATCCGCTGGCGCCCTACTACAAGGAGATCGAGGAGCGCACGGCGAAGATCAAGGTGACCGAGATCCAGCGTTCCGAGACGCTTCCGTTCGGCGGTGACAAGTGGGGCAAGGACGTCATCAAGAAGACGGTGAAGGGAGCGGAGATATCGATTTTCGTCGGCTTCGCCGCGGCGCTGCTGGCGACGCTGCTCGGCACCGTGTTCGGCGCGTGTTCCGGCTACTTCGGCGGCAGGATCAACGACTTGTTCGAGTGGGTCTACAACGTATTCACGTCGATTCCGTACATCCTGCTGATCCTTGCGTTTGCCGCGGTGTTCGGCAAAGGCATCGTCACCGTGATCATGATTCTGGGCATCACCGGCTGGACCGGCATCTACCGCCTGGTGCGCGCGGAGTACCTGAAGCACCGCGAGCGCGAGTACGTGCGTGCCGCGGATGCGATCGGCGCCTCCGACATGCGCCGCATGTTCGTGCAAATCCTGCCTAATGTGAGCCATGTCATCCTGGTGCAGCTGTCGCAGCACGTGGTGCAGTTCATCAAGGCCGAGGTGATCCTGTCGTTTCTGGGGTTCGGAGTGCCGGTCGAACTGGTATCGTGGGGCACCATGCTCGCCGAAGCGCAGAACGAGCTGGTGATCGGCAAGTGGTGGCAGCTCGCGGCCGCGACAGCCAGCATGGCGGTGCTGGTGACCGCGTTCAGCCTCTTCACCGACGCGCTGCGCGATGCGCTCGACCCCAAACTGAAGGCCTTGCTGTAGCAGGAATCGAGGGCGTCATGACCGAACAACAAAATCTGATCGAAGTCCGCGGCCTGCGGGTGCGCTTCCGGCTCGACAAGACGCAGACCCTCGACGCCGTCAAGGGCGTGAGCTTCGACATCCCGCACCGCAGCACGGTGGCGCTGGTCGGCGAATCCGGCAGCGGCAAATCGGTGTCGGCGATGGCGATCATGGGCCTGTTGCCGCCGGAGTCGGCGATGATCCTCGACGGCAGCCGCGTCATGTATGGGGGCCGCAACCTGCTCGTCGAATCGCGCGAAAGCCTGCAGCGGATCCGCGGCAAAGAGATATCGATGATCTTCCAGGAACCGATGACGTCGTTGAACCCGGTGTTCACCGTCGGCGACCAGATCTGCGAGGTGCTGCGCCTGCACATGGGGCTCGGCCGCGCGCAGGCGCGCGCGCGCGCCATAGAGGTGCTGAACGAAGTCGGCATCCCGGAGCCGCAGCTGCGGGTCAATTCCTATCCGCATCAGCTCTCCGGCGGCCAGCAGCAACGCGTGATGATCGCCATGGCCATCGCCTGCGAACCGAAACTGTTGATCGCCGACGAGCCGACCACGGCGCTCGATGTCACCATCCAGAAGCAGATACTGGAGCTGATGGCGGGCCTGAAACAGCGCCGCGACATGTCGGTGCTGTTCATTACCCACGATCTCGCGCTGGTCGGCGAAATCGCGGACCATGTGGTCGTGATGCAAAGCGGCGAGATTCGCGAATCGGCGCCGGTGGCCGCGGTTTTCGAACATCCGCGGCACCCCTACACCAGGGCGCTGCTGGAATGCCGGCCGCGGCTGGACCGGCGGCCACAGCGATTGCCGGTGATCGACGATTTCATGCGCACCGACGGCAGGCCCGGGGGGCAGCAGGAGCGCAAGCGCGGTGTCGCCGAAGACGACGCGATTATCCTCGAGGCCCGCAACCTGTCCAAGGAATTCCGCCTGCGCGAGGGTCTGTTCGGGCACAAGCCATTTCGCGCGGTCGACCGCGTGTCGTTCACTCTGGCCAAGGGAAAAACGCTGGGCCTGGTCGGCGAATCCGGTTCAGGCAAGACGACTATCGGCCTGGTGCTGATGCGTCTAATCGACGCGAGCGGCGGCGAAGTGCTGTTCGAGGGAACCGACCTGCTCAAACTGTCGCGGCGCGAACTGATGCCCTACAAGCGGCGCATCCAGATCATTTTCCAGAATCCCTATGCTTCGCTCAATCCGCGTTTCACGGTGGGCAACACCTTGATCGAGCCGATGCAGATCCATGGCCTCGGCGCCGATCTCGCGGCGCGCTCGAAAATGGCATATGAACTGCTGGACCGCGTCGGGCTCGGCCGCGCCGCGTTCAACAGGTATCCGCACGAGTTCTCGGGCGGGCAGCGCCAGCGCATCGCCATCGCGCGCTGCCTTACGATGAAGCCCGATGTATTGATCTGCGACGAGTCGGTATCCGCGCTCGATGTCTCGATCCAGGCGCAGGTGCTGAATCTGCTGCAGGATTTGCAGGACGAATTCCGCATGAGCTACATCTTCATTTCGCACGATCTCGCCGTGGTCAAATACATGTCCGACCAGGTGATGGTGCTGCACAACGGGGAACTCGTCGAAATGGCGAATTCGGACGAGATCTATCTTGCGCCAAAACAGGATTACACGCGGCGCTTGCTGTCCGCGATTCCGCGCGGCTTTGCGCCGGCTGCGGTCTGATTGCGGCCATCCGCGCCTACTTCTTTCTATTTCTTTCTACTTCTTTTTTTTGCCAGCGCGTTTCTGTTTCTTCTTGGCTGATTTTGCGCTCTTTACCGGCGCCGCCTGGCTGACCTGGATCATCAGGCGCTGGCCGGCGGCAAGCCGCCCGATGTCGTTCCATCTGCGCAGGTCATCCGCGCTGACCTTGTAGCGCTGGGCGATCTTGGGGAGCGTGTCGCCGCGCTGCACCGTGTAGCTTACTTTGCGCACCATCATGCGCCTCTCGGGCGTAGCCGGTGGCTGGAACATGGCCGGCAGCGGTTCGAACGACGCGCCTTTCAACGGCAGCATCAGTTGGTAACCCGGCCCCACCTTGGTGCGGCGGCCGATGCCGTTAACTTCCTTGAGCCGGGCAAGTGAGATGCCGCTCTTGGCGGCGATACGGTCGAGCTTGTCGCCGGGCCTGAGGGTATACAGGTTCCAAGAAACCAGCGGCTGGTCATGGCCTTCCAGGTTGGCGAGGAAGATTTTCGCCCTGTCCGCTGGCAGCACCAGCGCCGGCGAGCCGTTGGCTACGATCACCGGACGGTTGTGGCCCGGGTTGAGCGCGAGAAACTCCGTCAGCGGCATGTCGGCCAGCTTGGCGGCAAGGCGCACATCCATGTCGCGGGTTTTTTCCACGGTCACGAAATAGGGGGCGTTGGGCACGGGCTCGAGGTCGACACCGAAGGCATGCGGATTTGCGACGATGTTCTTCAGCGCCTGCAGCTTGGGCACGTAATAGCGCGTCTCGGTGGGCATGGTAAGGCTGAGATAATCGGTAGGCAGCCCCTTTGCCTTGTTTTTTTCGATGGCGCGCGCCACCGCATTCTCACCCCAGTTGTAGGACGCCAGCGCCAGATGCCAGTCGCCGTGCATCTCGTACAGGAATTGCAGATAGTCAAAGGCGGCGCTGGTCGAGGCGACGATATCGCGGCGGCCGTCGTACCAGGAGTTCTGCTGCAGGTTGTAATTCTTGCCGGTGGAAGGGATGAACTGCCACAGGCCGGACGCGTGGGAGCGCGAATAGGCCATGGGGTTGAATGCGCTCTCCACCATGGGCAACAGCGCAAGCTCGGTGGGCATGCCGCGCTTCTCCAGTTCCTCGACGATGTAGTAGAGGTAACGTTTGCTGCGCTCCACCATGCGCTTGACGTAGCTCGGCTGGCTCGCGTACCAGATCTGCCGGTCCTGTACTATCGGGCTGGACAGATTGGGCATGGAAAAGCCGGTGCGGATGCGATCCCACAGATCGGGAGGCACCGCCGTCAGGTCTATCGTAGGGATTGCGCGCAGGCTGTCTTCGACCTCCCGCGACGCCGGACTCGGCGCAGTCTGAGTTGCGGCGGGCCGGACCGCTGCGGTGGTCGCCGGGCGCGCAACTTCCGCTACCGCTGCGGGCCGCGACTTTGCGGATACGGGATCAACGCCTGCCCGTATGACAGGCGTGGAGGAAGGTTCGGTCGCGGGTTTGAGGGCAGCGGATGACTGATCGGTCTGCACCTGAGTCACGGCGCAGCCTGAGTTGAGCGCGATAAAGACGATGGCCGCGATAAAGCGCAATACCGGCACTACGCCTCCTACCCGATTGACGACTGGAAATGATAGCGGAGCGAGACGCTTGGGTCAAGGAAAAGCAAGGAAAAATAGCGTCTTAGAATTGATTCCAGTTCCGGTCGCGGCATGCATCCAACTTGCCGCCGGCAAGCCGGATGCGGCCAAGACTGGCTTCAGAATGCGTTGTGCTCAGAAACTATTCTTCCACTCGCGGATGGCGGCGAAAACCCGAACCGGATCGCTTGCGCGCGCGCCGAGGTACTTGTCGGCCGATGCGATCACGGCGGGCTGCGCGCAGCGCAGGAAGGGATTGGTTTTCTTCTCGTGACCGATGGTGGAGGGGAGCGTGGGGCGGTCACGTTTGCGTTTTTCCGCATCGATCTCCGCGCGTGCCGCAAGCTCCTCGTTGTGCGGTTCAACCGCTCTGGCGAAGGCAATGTTGGCCAGGGTGTATTCATGACCGCTGTACACCAGGGTTTCGTCGGGCAGGGTTGCGAGCTTGGCAAGCGAAACAACCATTTGCTGCGCCGTGCCCTCGAACAGGCGGCCGCAGCCGCAGGCGAACAGCGTATCGCCGCAGAACAGGGAATTTGCGCCATAATAAGCAATATGCGCTCGGGTGTGTCCGGGTATGTCGAGTACGCCAAAGCGCAAGCCCAATTGAGGAACCTGCACCAGGTCGCCTTCGCCGACCGGGTGAGTCAAGGTGGGAATGGGTTCTCCGCGCGGACCGTACACCGGCACCGCATGGCGCGCCAGCAACGCGGCGACACCGCCGACGTGGTCGGCGTGGTGGTGGGTGGCGAGTATGGCGCACAGTTCCAGCCGCTCGCGCTGCAGGTAATCGAACACGGGTTGCGCGTCGCCCGGATCGACGACTGCGGCGTAACGGTCGTTGCGCAGCGTCCAGATGTAATTGTCCTTGAACGCGCGCAGCGGAACGACTTCGAAGTCATTTTTATCGGACATAGGCCTAGTTTTCGTGGAAGCACAGCAAAAGTCAACCCTGTCTGATTGGTTCGCCACATCCAAGGGCGAATACGTCCTGAAGTGGGAGCAGGCCCAGTTTGATAGCGCGGTGGAGGACGTGTTCGGTTTCAACGCGGTCCAGGTAGGGCTGTCCCAATTCGACTTGCTGCGCCAGAACCGGATTCCGCTGCATACCCGCGTCGGCCTCGATCCCGCGAGCGACCTCATCGCCGACAGCGGTGCCCTGCCGCTCGCCACCGGCAGCGTCGACCTCCTGGTGCTGCCGCATGTGCTCGAATTCAGCGCTGATCCGCACGGGATCCTGCGCGAGGCCGCGCGCGTGCTGGTGCCCGAAGGTCAGATCGTGATTTCCGGCTTTAATCCGCTCAGCCTTTGGGGACTGAAGCGCGCGCTGGGCCCGGGACGGCGCGAATATCCCTGGCGCGGCCGCTTCATCGGCTTGCTGCGTCTGAAAGACTGGCTGCAGCTGCTGAGCTTCGAGCTCAATGGCGGCCGTTTCGGCTGTTACGCCCCTCCGTTCGCGCAATCAAGATGGCTGGAGCGTTCGGCGTTCATGGAGAAAGCCGGCGACCGCTGGTGGCCGATCGCAGGCGGTGTCTACGTGGTGCGCGCGGTGAAACGCACGATGGGAATGCGCTTGGTGATGCCCAGCTGGCGCAGCCAGAAGTCGGCGGCAAAAGCTTTATCGCCTGTGACCCAGCAGAATCATCACAGAACCGGGACCGAAGGTTGAACGCCTCGCCCCGCGCGGCGCCGGTGCGCATCTACACCGATGGCGCTTGCAAGGGCAACCCCGGTCCGGGCGGCTGGGGTGCGCTGCTGCAGCTCGACGGCCGCGAGAAAGAGCTCTGCGGCGGCGAGCCCGACACCACCAACAATCGCATGGAACTCACGGCCGTGATCCGCGCGCTGGAGGCGCTGAAACGGCCCTGCGAAATCGACCTTTACACCGACTCGCAGTACGTGCAGAAAGGCATCAGCGAGTGGATCGTCTCCTGGAAGCGGCGCGGCTGGAAGACCGCCGACAAGAAACCGGTCAAGAATGTCGATCTGTGGCTGGAACTGGACCGGCTCGTCGCCGGTCACGCCATCCGCTGGCACTGGGTGCGAGGGCACGCCGGGCATACGGAGAATGAACGCGCCGATGCACTCGCCAACCGCGGCATCGACGCGCTTGGCGGATAGCGGGCAGATTCCCTGGCCGGCCTGCATCAAGCCTGCCTGTCTCAGTTACAATTGCGCTTCACGTTTTGCGAAATCCAACTCTAGGACTGCTTTTCTCCATGGCAGCGGCAAAAAACATTCTGGTTACTCTGGTCTCCGTGCTGGCGCTGGGCGCGCTGGGGACCTATGCGTACTACGCGAATCGCAGCCCGCTTGCGCCGCAGCCGGCGGGCGGGCAGCGGCCGGCCGGCGCACCGGCCGCAATGGCTTCGCCTGGCGGATTCGCGATGCCGGTGGAGACGGCTAAGGTGGGACTGGAGACTCTCCAGGAGGATGTCAATGCCGTCGGCTCGCTGCGGTCCAACGAGTCGGTAGTGGTGCGGCCGGAAATTTCCGGGCGTATCGGCGCTATCCAGTTTATCGAAGGCACGCGCGTCAGCAAGGGCGCGGTGCTGGTGCTCCTCGACAGTTCCACCCAGGCGGCCGAGGTGCAGCAGGCGCGCGCCAATCTGGCGCTCGCCCAGACCAATTTCGAGCGCACGCAAGAACTGCAGAAAAGCAAGTTTGTCAGCGCGAACGCCGGCGATCAGGCGCTCAACGGTTTGAAGGTCGCCGAAGCGAACCTGGCCCTGTCCGAGGCGCGCCTTGCGAAGACGCAAATCGTCGCCCCGTTCAATGCCACCATCGGCCTGCGCCAGATCAGCGTGGGCGATTACGTGAAAGAGGGGCAGGATCTGGTGACGCTGGAGGACATGAGCGCGCTCAAACTCGATTTCCGCCTTCCCGAGAGCTATTTCGGCAAGCTGAAACTGGGGCAGCAGGTGGAAATCAAGCTCGATGCCTTTTCCGGCCAAACATTCAAGGCGACGCTGATGGCGATCGATCCGCTCATCGACCAGGCTGGCCGTTCGCTGTCGCTGCGCGCCAAGCTCGACAACCCGGAAGGTAAACTGCGTCCGGGTATGTTTGCCAATGTGCGTTTGATCCTGTCCGAGCGCGCGCGCGCCATGACCATTCCCGAAGAGGCATTGGTGCCTGTAGGCAGCGACCATTACGCGTTCAAAGTGGTCGAGGGCAAGGCGCAGCGGGTAAAGGTCCGGATCGGGCTGCGTCGCGACGCCAAAGTCGAAGTAACCGAAGGCCTTCGGCCCGGCGACGACGTGGTGACAGCCGGCCAGCTCAAGATCCGGGACGGCGCGGCCGTGAACCCGAATCCTCCGGCGGCGCCGGTTGCTGCCCAGGCTTCGGGCGGCCCCCCGGGCGCAGGGTCCACAAAAGCCGGAGCGCCCGCCAAGCCGGGCACATAGACAGAATGCGCGACGATAGAGTGACCGCCCCGAAGGGCGCGAAAGCGGCAAGGGAAATTCACCTGCTTCTTCGTGTGCTTCACGCTTAGCGTTTTCCGATCATGGTCATTTCCGAGATCTGCATCCGCCGCCCGGTTTTTGCCACGGTGCTGTCGCTGGCCGTGCTGCTCGTCGGCCTGGTCAGCTACACCCGGCTGGCGGTGCGTGAATACCCCAAGATTGACGAGCCGGTCGTTACGGTCGAAACCAGGTATACCGGCGCCAGTGCCGAGATCGTCGAGAGCCAGGTCACCAAGGTGCTGGAAGATTCCCTGGCGGGAATCGAGGGTATCGCGACGCTGACCTCGATCAGCCGTTCGGAGCAGAGCCAGATCACCATCAAGTTCCGCCTCGAGCGCGACGCCGACTCTGCCGCCAACGACGTGCGCGATCGGGCGGCCCGCGTCCGCGGCCGACTGCCCAAGGACATCGATGAACCGGTGGTGGCCAAAGTCGAGGCCGACGCCAATCCGATCATCTGGCTGGCGTTTTCCAGTGACCGCATGTCGTCGCTGGAGGTGAGCGATTACGCCAGTCGCATCGTCAAGACCAGGTTGCAGACACTGCCGGGGGCGGCCGATGTGCGCGTCTTTGGCGAGCGCAGGTATGCCATGCGCATCTGGGTCGATCGCGACAGGCTTGCCGCATATCGCCTGACGCCGGCCGACGTCGAAGACGCGCTGCGCAAGCAGAATCTGGAGGTGCCCGCCGGACGGATCGAAAGCCGCGAGCGCGAATTCTCGGTGGTGGCTCAGACTGACCTCAGCCAGCCTGCCGAATTCGCTGCCGTCGTAGTCAAGAACGTCAACGGCTTTCCGGTGCGCATCGGCGACATTGGCAAGGTCGAAGTCGCGGCGCAGGACGAACGTTCGGTGGTGCGTTTCAACGGCAGGCCCGCGGTGGCGCTCGGCGTGATCAAGCAGTCCACCGCCAATCCGCTGGTGCTGTCCAAGGCAGTGCGCGCCGAACTGCCGAATCTGGTGGCGGAGCTCCCGCCGGGAATGCGCGTCGACGTCGCCTACGACTCGTCGGTGTTCATCGAGCGCTCGATCGATGCAGTATTCACCACTATCCTCGAGGCGGTGGCGCTGGTGGCGCTGGTGATTTTCGTATCGCTGCGATCGTTGCGCGCCACCATCATCCCGCTCGTGACCATCCCGGTGTCGCTGATCGGCGCGTTCACTCTGATGTACGTGTTCAACTTCACCATCAACACCCTGACCATGCTGGCCTTCGTGCTGGCCATCGGCCTGGTGGTCGACGACGCCATCGTGATGCTGGAGAACATCTACCGTCACGTCGAGAACGGCATGCCGCGTTTCCAGGCGGCGCTGCAGGGGGCGAAGGAGATCGGCTTCGCGGTAGTCGCCATGACCATCACCCTGGCGGCGGTGTACGCGCCGGTGGCGTTCATGACCGGCCGCACCGGCAAACTGTTCGTCGAGTTCGCGCTGACGCTGGCGGGGGCGGTGCTGGTATCTGGCTTTGTCGCCCTGACCTTGTCGCCAATGATGTGTTCGGTGCTGCTCAAACATGAACCCCGGCATACCTGGATCTACAATCAGGTCGAGCGCTTTTTCAACGGCATTACGCATGGCTACAAACGGCTGCTGACTGCCGCCCTCGGCGCGCGCTGGGTGGTGCTGCTGCTCGGCCTCGTCGTGGCCGGGACCAGCGTGTTCCTGTTCAAACAACTGAAGCAGGAGCTGTCACCGCTCGAGGATCGCGGCGTGGTGATAGCCGTTTTCATCGGCCCGGAAGGTGCGACCATCGATTACATGCAGAGGTACCAGCGACGCGCGGAAACGATGTTCAAGAACACCAAGGATGTCGAGCGCTACTTCGTCATCACGGGTTTCCCCACCGTGTCGCAGGGAATTTCCTTCATCGGCCTCACCGACTGGAACCAGCGCGAGCGCAAGTCCTTCGATGTCGCCCGCGAACTGCAGCCGAAGCTGTTCGGCGGCTTGCCGGGCGTGCTCGGTTTTCCGATCACGCCGGCCTCGCTCGGGCAGAGCCCGCGCGACAAGCCGGTGCAAATGGTCATCCTCAGTTCGCTCGAGCGCGAGAAAGTCGATGAGATTGTCAACCGTATCCTCGCCGATGCCGCCGTGAATCCCAACCTGCAGGCGCTGGAATCCGACCTGAAACTGAATAAGCCCGAAGTGCGGGTGCGCGTCGACCGCAACAAGGCAAACGACACCAACGTGCAGGTGGATACCGTGGGCCGCACGCTGGAGACCATGCTCGGCGGCCGCCAGGTCACGCGCTACAAGCAGAACGGCGAGCAGTACGATGTCATCGTGCAGGTGATTCCGGGCGATCGCAGCACCCCCAATGACATCTCCAACATTTTCGTGCGTGGCCGCGGCGACCAGATGATCCCGCTCGAGCAGTTGGTCAGCCTCAGAGAAGGGGTCTCGGCGCGGGAGTTCAACCGCTTCGGCCAGCGCGTAGCCGTCACTATCAGCGCCAACCTTGCGTCGGGCTATCCCTTGGGCGAGGCGCTCAAATTCCTCGAGGAAAAAGCGCGCGCGCACCTGCCCCCGGGAGCAGCCATCGACTACAACGGCCAGTCGCGCGAGTTCCGCGAGTCGAGTGCGGGGCTGGCGCTGACCTTCCTGCTGGCGCTGGCGTTCATTTATCTGGTATTGGCGGCGCAGTTCGAGAGTTTCGCCGATCCGTTCATCATTATGCTTTCGGTGCCGTTATCCATGACCGGCGCGCTGGCCGCGCTGCTTTTAACCGGCGGCACGCTCAACGTCTATAGTCAGATCGGACTCGTGACCCTGGTGGGCCTGATCACCAAGCACGGCATCCTGATCGTGGAGTTCACCAACCAGTTGCGTGAGCAAGGGAAGGCGCTGCAGGAGGCATTGATCGAGGCCGCAGTGCTGCGCCTGCGGCCAATCCTTATGACCACCGGTGCGATGGTGTTGGGCGCTCTGCCGCTCGCACTGGCGCGCGGCGCGGGAGCCGAAAGCCGCTCGCAAATCGGCTGGGTCATCGTCGGCGGCATGCTGCTCGGCACGTTGCTGACGCTGTTCGTCGTGCCTACGGTATACAGCTATCTCGCGCGCCGGGAGCGCGCTGGTGTGGGCCAGGCGGTGCCGCAGTCGGCCGGAGGCGACTAGTGCGCCAGATTGTCCTCGACACGGAGACCACCGGTCTGAACGCCAAGCTGGGTGACAGGGTGATCGAGATCGGCTGCCTCGAGCTGCTCAACCGGCGTCCCACCGGCAACCATTTTCATCACTATCTCAATCCCGAGCGCGCCAGCGAAGAGGGAGCGATGAAGGTGCACGGCATCAGCGACGAGTTCCTGCTCGACAAACCCAGGTTCCGCGAAGTCGCGTCCGAATTCATCGACTACATACGCGGCGCGGAGTTGATCATCCACAACGCGCCGTTCGACGTGGAATTTCTCGAGCAGGAACTGGCGCTGGCCAAGCTGCCGCAGCTGTCGCAGCACTGCGCCAGTGTCATGGATACGCTCAAGCTGGCGAAGGAACTGCATCCGGGCAAGAAGAATTCACTCGACGCTTTGTGCGAACGCTACGGCGTGAACAACACCCACCGCACCCTGCACGGCGCGTTGCTCGATGCCGAACTGCTGGCCGAGGTATACCTCGCCATGACCCGTGGCCAGGAGAGTCTGGTGATCGAACTGGAGCAGGCGCCGGCGATCGAGCTTTCGGCCCAAGGTGTACCGGTCGAACGCGCCAGGCTGCCGGTACTTTCTGCCACCGAGGACGAAACCGCGGAGCACGCCAAAGTGCTGCAGGACATCCAGGCCGAGAGCAAGGGCAAGTGTCTTTGGTTGAAGCTCGATGGCGAGGCCGCGGGCGCGGGTTGAATTTCGACCAAGGACGAAACGTCTTCTTCGCTTCTGCGGATTCCGCAACTGCAACAGCACAAACACGAACCACACTCCGAACTATCGTGGGTCTACCAGTTCAGACTCCGAACTATCGTGGGTCTTGCAGTTCAGCTGGCGCTGGCGCGTGCCATTGCAATATGCGAATCCCTGGCAAAGCGCTTCTGCAACTGCCGCACGATGGGGTAGCCCAGGCGCGACAGGAGCTGGTCCGGTCGCGAAAACGCGCAAACGTCGTACCAGACCGAATCATCCGCGCGATTCCATTCGACACAGAAGAGTTCTTCCCCAGAGAGGATATGTCCCGGCAAGGTTCCGAGGCCGAAGCCGAATTTTTCTACGTCCCCTTTGTCCTCCACCACGTAGGCAATCCGGCAAAAGTTCATGTACCAGACGCAAAGAAACCGGGCGGAAATTCCTATAGCCGTGTCTGCTGCGATCGGCGGCGCCTGCGGGTGCAGCCTGACCCAACCGAGACCGAACATTTGCCAGTTTCGCAAAGCGGCTTTCGCGCGCCCGTAGCACGCAGCGCCGTGGCCAAGCAAACTGCGGTTCTGGTCGACGCGATAGCCGGGTGGGAAAACCGGGGTTTCCAACGCCCCGACTTCCGGATACGAATAAGGTGCGTTATGCAACTGGGCAAGGCGTTCGCGTACCGCATCATCGCCCGCGATCGTGAATCCGATCAAAAAAACTCCTTTGCCCCCATTATTTTTGCTGTCAACGGGGCCGTTGTTCTTAATTATACGCGATCCGGCGGCAGCACGAAGCGGCAGCCGCGGATTTCAGCCATTGGACGCATTGGGCCGCGGACGCGGCGAGAGATAGCCGCAGGGGCACATTTCAATGCACTTGCCGCAGGATTCGCAACAATCGAGGCTCAGGGAAAAATACTGGCCGGGGGCGACCTGTTGCAATTTCGAAAAGCCCCCCGCATTGCAGAACATGTAGCACTGCTCGCAGCCGAAGCACGAACCGCAGGAAAAGCAGCGGGACACTTCATCCAGAAAGGCCGTCTCTTTGATCGTCTGCTGAACTTCCATGTCGGGTTGTGCCAGCCGTGCAGGGACAATTCTGTAGGGCGAGGTCGATCGCGGCATTGCCGGATAATAGTCCGGCTTCGCCGACGCGCTCACTGCGGCGGCGTTGTTGGAGATCGGCAGTGTCGGCCCTCCGCGCAACTGCGCATGCACTGCTTCGGCCGCCTTGCGCCCTTGCGCTATGGCCAAACCGGCAATGCCCAGCCCCAACGCGTCCCCGCCTGCCCACAGATCATTGCCGACAGCGCCATTCGATCCGGCATGAATCCAGATTTTCCCGTTTCGCAGCTCGCTCAAGCCCTCCCAGTCTGGCTCCTGCGACACCGCGGCGATCACCGCGCTGGCGGGAATGTCATGCTCGGATCCGCTGATCGGCAGGGGTTTTCTGCGGCCGGAGCCATCGGGCTCCCCGAGTTCCATTCCCTGCACCCGCACTGACTGGACCCTGCCATTCTCCCGTCCGATCGCGATCGGCGCGGCAAGGTAGGCAATTTCCACGCCCTCCGCCAGCGCATCATCGATCTCGGTTTCGATAGCGGGCATTTCCTTGCGGGTGCGGCGGTAGAGCATGGTCACCTGCGCGCCTGCGCGGCGCGCGGCGCGTGCGGCATCCATCGCGGTGTTGCCGCCGCCTACGACGACGACGCGCGCGCCAAGCTCGAATTTGTCGCCGCGATTCAATTGCGACAGGAAGTCGGTGCCGGTCCATACGCCAAGGCCATCCTCGCCAGGGATCCCCAGCTTCAGTCCCAGGCCCGCGCCAATTCCAAGGAAGACCACGTCGTGCGAGTCACGAAGCTGTTGCACCGTTATGTCGCGCCCGATCGCCGTATTGAGCTTGAGTTCAACGCCAAGGTCGAGAATTCGCCTGATCTCGGCCTCGAGCACTGCTTCGGGCAACCGGTACTGCGGAATGCCGAAGTACAGCATTCCGCCGGGCAACTCCTGTTTTTCATAGATCGTGACTCGATAGCCGCGCCGCGCCATCTGATAGCCAAAGGAAAGTCCAGCCGGTCCCGCGCCGATCACCCCCACCGACTCGGGACGGTTGCACGATTCCGCCAGCGGGAGGGCCAGTTCGCGGCGCAGTCCCCAGTCACCGAGGAAGCGCTCCAGCGCGTTGATCGAAACCGCGCCATCCTTGTCGCGCCGGTTGCAACCGGCCTCGCAGGGATGCGGGCAAATGCGCCCCAGCGTCGCGGGGAACGGGTTCACCGCCGCCACCATGTTCCATGCCTGGGTGTAGGCTTCCGCATCGGACAGCCCAAGTTTCTCGCGCTGAGCGACCAGCGCAATCCAGCCGCGCACATCGACGCCGCTCGCGCATCCCGCGCTGCATGGCGGTGCTTTCCTCTGCTGCTCTGGCTGCACCAACGCCTGTTGCAGCGCCGTGTTTGATGAAGGTTCGGTCATGCCTGTCTTCCGGTCCTCCGGCGGTGGCGGCTGGCCGTGTTGAAACGCGGCATTGTCATTCTGCAATCTCATTCTGTCCTTCCCGCCAGACATCGGTCGAGCAGCTATGTCGCAGTGGCCGACGTCGCGGCGCCATCTCCTCTTCTCGGGCCTTTTCTCCGACTCTCACCCATGCGTCTTTCCTTGGTGACGCGCCGGTCCGTCCTATCCCGGCGCTCGAGCTGCGGCTCGGGTTCCGCCGCAGCCGCAGGGTCGCGAACCCTCGGCCCGGCGCCCAGTTGAAGCTCGACCAGAGTGCTGTTCAATTTGCGTATGCGCCGGCACATCATTTGCATCAGGTTGAAAGCAAGAGTGGGATCCTCCTGGGCGCGGCGCAGGAAGGTCTTCTTGTCGACGGTCAATAGGCGTGCTTCCCCCAGCGCGCGAACGGTAGCGGAACGTACTTCGCGCTCGAAGATCGCCATCTCGCCGAAGACCTCGCCCTCTTCGAGGACCGCCACGCGCACCTCTCCGCCTTTTCCGCGCCTGAGGATCTCGACCTTCCCCTTCTGGATGGCGAACATGCAATCGCCGGTTTCCCCCTGTCTGACAATGATTTCTCCGGGCGCGTAATTCTTGCCCATGCTGCCAGAGTTCATCTCCCGCTCCCTGTTCCGGTTTTCTGTTCGGCCCGCAGCAGATTCCCCGCAACCAGGTTCCACATCAATTGCAGCGGAAACGCGGGGTGAAACGTCCGCAGCAGGATTTCCCTGTACGGTGCGCTGCCGGTGAACACATCCCACAAGACGCTGCTCATGCGCCGGTTCTTCCCGGCCTCCCGTTGTTCTTGCGCGGTCATGCGCAACACGCCTCGCCGCAGGAAACGCAGCCTCTGGATCAGAGTGGTCACCCCGAAAATCAGTTTTGCGATCCTGTTGTCCACTATCAGCGCCTTGCATTCCGGCCAGAAGCCTTTTTCGAAATCGGCCTTGGCAATTCCACGGAAAACGGCAGTCTTGGCGGCGGCCTTGGCGGTCCGGTAGGCCGAACCGATGCCGTCCTTGAACAGGCGGTTGACGCCGCTGTCGCCGATCCACACGATGCGGTCCGCAAAGGGCTGCGCCGCGGCGCGCACGTTGATCCGCGGAAAACAGTGGCACACCGGGGGCGGCACCACGGCGTCCGGAAAGCACGCCTTTACTTCGGGGGTGGCCAGAAACTGTTCGATCAGTTGTTCGTCGACATCCTCGCCCAGCAGGCAGAGCGTGGCAAAATCGCCTTTCGGTATCAGCGCCGCGAATTCGAGCCGCGGTATGTCGAGCAGGAATACATGCATGGAGTTGCCGAGCCACTCGTTGATTGTCGCCTGCCCGAGATGAAATTCGCTGATGAAAGCCCGCAGTGTCCCAGGTGGCCGGTGCTCCAGCGCCGGGCTGTTCAGTGCCTCCAGAATGTGGCTGTTGACGCCGGCCGCGACCGCCACCAGATCATAGGTCGCGGCGGCGCCGTCAGCGGTCCGGATCTGCGGCCTGCCGTGGTCCCAGTCGAACCCAGTCACCAGTTTGCGCACCACCTTGGCGCCGGCACTTTCCGACAAGTCGAGAAGGTGGCGATCGAAGCCGGCGATATCGACCGGCTCGGAGTGTTTCGGCCCATTGCCTCGGTAGACCGCGGCGATACGCATTTCGTGCAGGGGGGTTTCGATATGGACCTGTCCGACATCGGTATGCAGAACGTAGGAGTCGATGCCCCGGCGCACGACGGTGGGCGGCAGATTGATGCCTTCGGCCGCCAACAACTGAACCAGCGACTCGGAGACCACGCCGCCGCAATGGTTGCAGCCGGCCGGTCCGCGGTGGGCGAAATACCGCGGCTCGTAGATATCGACCGAAATATCCAGGCCGATGGACCTGGCCATCTTGAACAGGAAATAGGCGAAGAAGGAGCCGGCGGGGCCGCCGCCAATCACACCGATTCTCGACCCATCCGCCAGCGCCAGCCGCTCCTGCTCATCCGCGAAGTAGGAGGCAAGATTCTTTCGCTGAGTTGTGGTCCTGGGGATCGGGATCAACCTTTGTACTCCCGGCATCTGGCCAAATGACAAGAAGAACATCGCGCCCATCGGTCACTTGCCCCCGCGAAATCAATGGGGACGTCAACCCGGAGTTTCAGGCGCGTCGCGCCGGGTTCAGCCTGCCCTCGCGGCGGACGGACTCCTCATGCTGAAACTTCGAGTTAAAGGCTACGGCAAGCAGATTGAAGTGTTTTGATCCAGATCAAGGGCCGGCCAACTCAAGCGTTCCGTCAACCCGCGCGCGCTGCTCTTTCGCGCATCGGCGTTGAACGAATTATTGGGCGGCGTTGGCATGCACGCTGTCCGATCGTCATTAAACACTATTCGATCTTGATGCTCGCTTCCCGCGCGACCTTTGTCCATCGCGCAAGGTCGGCGCGAAGCAGGGCGTCGAGTTCTTCCGGTCGTCCGGGCGCGGCGTGCAGGCCAATCTTGGCTAACTTGTCCTTCACTTCCGGGTTAGTAAGCACCCTGTTCAAATCCGCATTGAGCTTGTCCACGATTGCCCTGGGCGTGTTGGTCGGCAGGAAAAAGGCAATCCACTGGGAGAACTCGCATCCGGTTACACCTTGCTCTGCCAGAGTGGGCACGTCGGGCAGCTCAGGATTTCGCTTTGAGCTGGCAATGCCAAGCGCCTTCACCTTGCCTGCCTTGACATTGGGCGCGGCAGAATTCAGTGCATCCATCATCATCTGGATGTGGCCGGCGACCACGTCCTGGGCCGCCGGTCCGGCGCCCTTGTACGGGACATGCGTGAGGAGGATACCCGTTTGCGCGGCAAAAAGCTCTGAGCCCAGATGATAGGTGCTGCCGGTGCCCGAGGTGCCGTAAGCAATCTTGTGCGGATTGGCTTTCGCGTAGGCGATGAATTCGCGCACATTGCCGACCGGAATCGAAGGATGCACTACCAGCACATTGTCCGTGGTTGCAACGACCCCTACCGCTATGAAGTCTTTGATGACGTTGTAAGGCAGATTGGGCATGATGGCCGGACTTGAACCCATCGAGCTGCTGGTACCGAACAGGATCGTCGCGCCATCCGGGGCTGCGCGCGCAACCAGCTCGGTTCCGATGACACCGGTGGCCCCGGGTTTGTTCTCCACGATCACCGCGCGCTTCATGAGCTCGGTAAGATAGGGTGCGATCACACGCGCCCCGATATCAGTTGGTCCGCCCGTCGCAAAAGGTACGATGAGTCGCACTGGCGACCCGACTTGGGCTACCGCGGTCGCGGCACCTAAAGCGCCGAGAAGAACGAGGATCGCGCTGCCGATTATGCGCTTACCGATGCCTCTCGATTCTCCGATACATCGCGATGCGACCTGCTGAAGCAGTGATTTCATCCAACTCTCCACATTCAAGCGGTGGCCAATCAGCCTACCATTTGGGTAAACAGGAAGCCCCGGTTAAGTTTGGAACATGCGTGAGCCTTCTCAGCCCATCCCCGGCGATCCTGCAACAAGCTTAAAACCTTGGTAGGGTACGCAGGCCGGCTCAACCATGACCGTGAAGTACCTTTCTTTCTACGCCGGCGGCATTCCCGGAAACTGGGGCAACGGCCCGGTGATGTCGAACCACGGGGCCTTGTCCGCGACAAAGATGTGCGCCTGCGCCCGCATGCCCGGGTCGGTGTCGAGCGATCCCGCGGGAACGGGGACGATGCCGCGTTCGGGCGATGGCCTGGGCACCTTGCCGCCGCAGCGGGAGCAGAAGGCGACGGTGTGGAAGCGCGCATCGGGCACCTTGTACTCGGTCACGAGCGACGCGCCGCGCACCCAGTGGAACTGGTCGAGTTTGTAGAACACGTTGGTGGCGTGCGCCGCGGCGCGGCCGAGGCGGCAGCGGCTGCAGTGGCAGTTCATCATGCGCGCCGGCGCGCCGCTGATTTCGTAGCCGATCCCGCCGCAGAGGCAACTGCCCTCGGTAATCCCCGGACGTGGCGTCACAGTCGGCCGGGGCACGCCGTCAGCGCCGAACCCGGGCGGGTAGGCTTCGTGCTGCGGCAGAGCGTCGGTGATGATGTCCCAAGGCGCCTTGGAGCCGGTGAAAATATGGCTCTGGGGTTTGATGCCGAGCTCGCCTTCGAGGCTCGCCGCCGGTGCGGCGACCACGCCATGTTCGGGCATGGCCGTGGGACCGGCCGAGCCGCACACGCTGCAGAAAGTGCGCGCCCCGGTCGGCGACGATTGATAGCGCACCAGCCGGTCTTCGCCCGAGGTCCAGCGAAAGCCCGCTATCGGCCCCACGACGAAGGCGGCGAAGCCGGTGCCGTGTTGCTTGCGGCACATCGAACAGTGGCAGTGAATCATCGCGCTGAACGGACCGTCCAGCTCGTAGTTCAGCGCGCCGCACAGGCATCGTCCCTTGGACATGGTCACCTCCTCGCACCCGGTGGGGGCGGGCGCACGATTAAAGAATACCGCACTCCGTTGCGCTGCGTGCGACTTCCGCGCGCTTATCCTCGGATATGCTCGACTCCGCCAGCAGTATGCATGCGAGCATGCATAACGGCCTCAGACAATGCGGCTCTTGTGCCCCACCCAGTACGGGTCGCGCAGCGTGCGCTTGTACAGCTTGCCGGTGGGCAGGCGCGGCAACTGCTCGCTGAAGTCCACCGAGCGCGGACACTTCTGGCGCGCCAGGTGCGCCGCACAGAAGACCATCAGCTCCTGTGCCAGTTCCGGACCCGGCGCGATGCCCGGCAGCGGCTGCACCACCGCCTTCACTTCTTCGCCGAGATCGTCGTTGGGCACGCCGAAAACAGCCGCATCGGCCACTTTTGGATGGGTGATCAGCAGGTTCTCGCATTCCTGCGGATAGATGTTGACGCCACCCGAGATGATCATGAACGTCGAGCGGTCGGTCAGGTACAGGAAGCCGTCGTCGTCTACGTAGCCCATATCGCCCACCGTACTCATGCTGCCGTCGGGCGAACGGGTCAAGGCGGTGCGTTCCGGGTCGTTGAAGTAGACAAAGGGCGAGCCCGACTTGAACCAGATCTCGCCCGGTGTGCCTTTTGGCACCGCTTGCATCTGCTCGTCGAGGATGTGCAGATCGCCCAGCAGCACTCTGCCCACCGTGCCGCGGTGCGCCAGCCATTCAGCGGTATTGCAGGCGGTGAAGCCCATGCCCTCGGTGGCACCGTAGTATTCATGGATAATCGGGCCCCACCAGTCGATCATCTGCTCTTTCACCTGCACCGGGCAGGGCGCCGCGGCGTGCACCGCGATCTTCAGCGACGACAGATCGTGCCGCGCCCGCTCCTCCGGCGCCAGCTTGAGCATGCGGCTGAACATGGTGGGCACCAGTTGAGTGTGGGTAATGCGGTAACGCTCGACCAACGCCAGGTACTGCTGCGGATCGAAGTGCTCCATGATGATCACCGTGCCGCCGTTGCGCAGCGCCAGGCTCACGTTGGCCAGCGGCGCGGAATGGTACAGCGGCGCCGGCGACAGGTAGACCATGCCCTCCTCGCACTGCCACAGCTTGTTCAGGAAGTGGAACAGCGGCAGTGGCTGGCTCGGCGGGTTTTCCGGCAGCGGACGCAGGATCCCTTTAGGCCGACCGGTGGTGCCTGAGGAATAAAGCATCGCCGTGCCCAGGAATTCGTCGGCGACGGGCGTGCCGGAGTAGCCGCTCAACGCCGCTTCGTAGTCGCGCACCATGGCCGAGCCCGCCCGCCCCTCAACATCGGGACCGCCGCCGACCACCAGGCACATCGCTACCCGCGGGCAATCCGCCAACGCTTGCCGGGTCACCTCGAAACAGGCTTTCGAGGTGACGAGCAGCCGCGACTCGCTGTTGTTGACGATGTACGCCAGTTCCCCGGCGGTGAGATAGGCGTTGACGCAGGTGTAGTACAGCCCGGTGCGCTCACCGGCCACGCAGACCTCGAGATAACGGCTGTTGTTCTCCATGAACACCGCATAGTGGTCCAGCCGCCGCAGGTCCTGGGCGCGCAACAGATGGGCCATGCGGTTGCTGCGCTGTTCGAGTTCGGCATAGTTCATCGTTTCGCCGCTGCCGGCCATGATGAAGGCTGGCCGGTCGGCATGTTGCTGGGCGTATTGGCCTGGGTACATCGGCGTCTCCTGTAAGCGGGGAAGGGCAGTGGTTCGTGCAACACGGCCGCAACCCCGGCCGCCTGGTGGAAGTCTTATTCCAGCTTGACGCCGGCGTCCTTGATCACTTTCGCCCACTTGGCGTTTTCGCTTCTTACCAGGGCTGCCAACTGCTCCGGCGAGCTGCCTACCGGTTCGGCGCCGAGTTTCAGCAGGCGCTCCCTGGTTTCCCTGTCGTGGACGATTTTCACCAGTTCCGCATTGAGGCGCGCTACGATCTCGTTGGGTGTTCCCGCGGGCGCGAACACGCCGAAATAGGTGTCGCTGACATATC
>Ga0315281_10001560_pt1 | contig 33957 bp, 33 predicted proteins | sample YL17G07_0_MG_FD_204540 | JGI IMG/M metagenome (GOLD analysis project Ga0315281, IMG submission 204540) | Sediment microbial communities from Yellowstone Lake, YNP, Wyoming, USA - YL17G07_0 | ecosystem: Environmental > Aquatic > Freshwater > Lake > Sediment | place: USA: Wyoming | collected...
CCTATTCTCGCGCAATGCAGTTCCCTTATAGCAACCTGTATGGCCGGCTTACCGTCAATAAATGTTCTTACTCCTCTACCTTCAACTATTACCGATGTTCCATCGACCCGAAGCATATGCAATTCCATCGAGGGTGTTATTTCCCCACCAAGGTCCTTTTCTATATTTTTCATGACCGCAGCACGGAATTCCGGTTGAATAAAATCAAGAACCTTTTTACCAATTATTTCGGCAGAATGTGAAGCGCCAAGCAGGTTGAGGGCTGCAGGATTGATAAAAACGATTTTTCCTTCCATATGAAGCAAAACGGCATCAGGTGATATATCCACAAGTTGTCGGTATCGCTGTTCGCTCTGGATGAGCGCTTTCTCTGCTTTCTTTCGTTCAGTAATGTCACGGGCAATAATCGCGATCTTAATGACCTCTCCCGCTCCGCTTGTTATCGGATATGCAACTGTGTCGTACCATTTGCCGTCGCGCTTATCCTCAAAGCGCACCATCTTTTTCTTTTCCAGAACCTGAGAGATCAGTAATCGTCTCGATCGTGCAACCTCTTTTGGAAGGAGATCATCTACCAGAATACCGACAACTTCATCGCTTCGCTTTCCAAAGCGTCCAGCTGCCGTTTCATTTAATGCCAGAATTATTCCAAGTGGGTCCAATAAGATGACGGAATCTGTCGGTGCATTAATGAGTGCACGTGCAGTCGCCTCGCTCTCCCGTAACACCTCTTCTATCCGTTTGCGTTCCGTGATATCCCGTGTGACAACATAATATTCTGATAACTCTCCTGTCTTTTCATCAAAGATAGCCCTGACTCTGGATTCTATCCAAATATAGTGACCGTCTTTATGTTTTGCCCGGACCCTTATCGTTGCAGAAGAATTCTGATGAGTCAGGGCAGTCCCGACGGATTCCATAATAGGGAAATCCTCCGGGTGGATGAAACCCTCCCATCGTTTACCGATGATCTCTTCTGGCAGGAAGCCAAGGGTGGTTTTGTATGCAGGGGAGACGTATAAGTGGGTGAAATCCGGTCTAATCCTGCCAATCATATCCAGAGAGTTTTCCGCCAGCAAACGGAATTGACGTTCGCTCTCCTCCATTTGCTGCTCGGCCTTCTTCCGTGAGGTAATATCCTCAAGAATGACTGATACTCCCTTATGTCCATCATCAAAAACCGTCGGTGCGATCCGGCAAGAAAAGAGGATATCTCTTGCACTGAGGGCAACCTCTCCAGACCATTCTTTCCCGTTCAGCCCTTCCTGTATTTTTCCTATGAAGAAGGGAAATGTATCTTCAAAGACAGTGGCAACAGATGTGTATTCGATATTTTTCCCCAAAATGTCTTTTTCATCGGCCCCGATGAGGTCAAGAAACGGCTCATTGGTAAAGATAATCCTCAGATTGCCATCCAGCTGTATTACCAGCTCAGATGAAATAGACAGTACTGCGGAGAAAGGCACCCTTTGCGAGAGCATGTAGATCTTGGCCATCCCGAAACGGCGCATCTCCAGCTGCCCTGATACGAGAAGATTCTCAAGGTATCGCCCTGCAGTGTTCCGGTTAATACTGACTGCCTTGACGATTTCTGTGATACTCATTCCCTGGGGATTTTTTTTCAAAATATCGTTTATCTGAAATGTAATCTCTCTTTTCAGAACCATTCTTGAGAATCCTATTGGATTGTCCGGATATATTAATTCAGATATTATCAATGCAGGGAGCAGAGGAAATCTGACTGCATTTCTCGTTTTTTGTACAATCCAAGGTTAACGTTGCGATTGACGCAGACGCTCGGTCATGTTCCCTCGTCCTCGTTCCGTTCGCTTGAGCTTCCTACACTCCGGCGCACTTCACATCACCTCACTGTTTTCCGGGGTTACCCTGTTGGTAAGATGACGCCCCCGGGCTCGTCGCGTTGCTCTGTCGCCGGCGGCTGCTCTCACATGCTCCTCACCCCATGCTTTGCATCGTGTTCGTCATTTTATCGTTATCCTTGTCTAACGTTAATGACTTAATGTCTGTCCGTGGATCCAGAAAGTAAACAGGAATTTTTCGGATTATATCGAAGTAAGGATGTTATTCTCTTTGATAATGGTTGGGGGAGAGACTCTTCGGATAGTTAGGGATGTACCTGATGGCGGTTTGATGATGATCGTGATAAATTGCTGGGGAACAAGCGGGGCTTTGGGGTTGATACGGATGACGAACCGCTCTTCATATTCGAGCCGGTTGTTGGGGTTGCCGACCTCGTTTTGCACCTCCAGAATCCCCCAGTATCCCTGCATTGGATCGCCGCGGGAACTTTTGACAGGTATCAGGCTCTCGGTCCGGATTGCATCAGCATAGACAATAGAGATGTTCTCCATGTTGACAGGTTTTTGTCCTGGGACAAGACCGACCGTGAAGGTGAGGGTATCGATCGTGCCCCGAGGTATTCCATTTCCGGTCACATCCCCGATAACCCTCATAACTTGGCCCGGTAGAACAGCATCTGGAACAGGTAATACCGGGCCTGTTTTTCCTTCATCAATGCAGTCTGCTACAAAAAACATTGCGATGAGAATTACCATCATGAGAAGAGAAAGCAACTTCACTACCAGGAACTCCCGCCGATGTGCTTGTGGATAGTGTGAGAATGAGTACTTATAAAACACTTGCACCGGCTATTGATATTCAGTGACCTATTCGTGCAACGCACCGTGGTTCTCGGACTTACCTTTATGGCGACAAGTTATCTTCTCACTCCGTCGCTGCACTCACTCGGGCCGCTGGGCCACTGAGTTTAAGCCAGTAAAAAAAACGACCTGATAAATCCCGCTGTCCTTTTCAGACAAGTGGTTCCGGCTGCTGTTCAGAAAGTGCTGGTAGTTTGGTGGTCTTAAAGAGGACCTGCTCGCTGCTCTGCCGGATCTTTTCGATAATCAAGTCTTTTGCCTTTGTTGTGACTGCAAAGATTGGCACGGCAACCCCTGCCTGCAACAGCGCTTTCCTGCCTGCGATCTCCCGGATGGTCTTGGATGCACATGAAGTGACAAGGTCAGCTGCCGAAACAAATATCTCAGTATCTTCACGATTGAGTCCAGTAACATGGACACCGAATATCATCGCATCGGGATAGAGGCTCCGGATCTTTTTTGCTTCTGCAGGGATAGCAACCGTGACCGCGACGTTTTTGTACCCCAAATCGTATGCTTTCGCAACTCCAGCTGTCTGGTCAAGTCTCGCATGTACTTTGTCGATGACAATACCGCCGGTTTCTTCAATTCGACAGATAACGTCCTTGTAGGGCACCGTCTTAACAAGGCCGGACATCCTGCCGCCGATGCCTTGTACAAGCGCGGGCTTTGTTACGATGACTGTCCCCGCACCGTCACATGCTAGGACGACGGCGTCAAGAAGACCGGCCGACAAGCCGAAACTGAGGAGTTCTGACGCCCCGAACCCGACAAACTCACGGGTATCGGTGACTTCGCGCCTTGGGGTGCACATACCCCAAGCCTTTATTCGGTGTTCGATATTTGCTTTCACGGATTCCTTATCGAGGGTCGACAGTGGGTGGGCAAATTTTTTCGTGAGCGGACATGATGTGATTCGCGCGTCTCCGACTTCGATTACTTCGCCGTTCCGGATAACGACACGGCATCTGCCGATCGCTTCCAAGATATGTTCATCGGTGTATTCTGTCATTTTGCATCAGTCCTAAATTATAATGAATTGTGAGTTAATGAGGTATTGCATCAGCCCAAATTCCAAGACTCTACGAATGGCCTATGCCTTTTACCAAAATTAGAGATCACAATTTGCCAGGAAGCAGGGAAATCGTACCTGCTGGTGAATGCCTATCGTATGAGTGTCTTAGGCAAGGCAATGGAAGCGTTCTATTGGCGGATCTCCTGCCCGATTTAATATTGAGACGAAAGAGCCCAATATCCAAATCCAAATGAGGTTTTCAGGAAAATCGAACACCGGAAAAATTTCACATTTGAAATGTCACATGTCGTCAGATAATAACAATCACTCCGGCTATGAATTTTAAAATCACTACTCGATTGGAAAGAATAAAATAATACGCATGTAAATTACTCAATACCCCCTCAATTAAAACCTAGTCAACTCCATGGGGGATTGTAACCTTCTGTTGAAAAGCCGCCGGAGGGAACCGTGACAACAAGTTTGAATCCGAAGGACTTTTTCTCGCATTAGCGCAGGTCTTTTCAAAAAAGAGAATCAATACTGCGATTTTTTTTCATGGCCTATATTACTGAGGAACCCATGATCATAAAAAATTATCGTATCCTCGCGCACAGAATTTTTCGTTTTTCTGGTATTTTCAAGAGTCCTGCCCGCACTCACCGCAGAGAATTCGGAAAGGATTTGAGCCCGGGAAGAACAAGCAGATACCATAAATGGTCTGGGCCCTGTTCGTTACGAGGTCCAGGCAGGTGCGGGGGAGAGTCGTGGACCCGGAGACCGTCCAGCATGAAGTTGAGGCGATCTCGGGAATTGGGGAGGTGAAGATCCCTCAATTTTTCCTTATGGACAGAAAAAAAATAGTGAGGGTTTCCGGACAGAGTGTGGGGCGGTACTGGCATCTGATACTCGGGCTCGGGGGTTACAGGGGAATCTGGCATAAACAAACCCCCTCATCGCCCGTCCCGCCACGAATACCTGAACCTTTAACCCTGATTTTCCGGAACGATCAGATAATGATCGTTGCCGCCTTCTTGTCCTTCTCATCATCGAAGTCGGTTATCACGACCTCAGTCGAGAGGACAAGCCCGGCGATCGAACCTGCATTCTGGAGCCCGACACGGACCACCTTGGCCGGATCGATGACACCGTTTGCGGTCAGGTTCTGGTAGGTTCCGGTCTTCGCATTGTACCCATAGTCCTTCTCATCAGAGGCCCGGATCCGGGCAATGACCTCAGCTCCTTCAACTCCGGCATTCTTTGCGATCTGCCGGAGCGGCTCTTCCAGTGCCCTGCGGACAATCGATACCCCGATCCTGCGGTCGTCTGCAAACGCCAGTTTATCCAGCGCATCAATCGCCCGGAAGAGCGTAATACCCCCTCCGGCAACAACACCCTCCTCAACCGCCGCCTTGGTGGCATTGAGTGCATCATCGATCCGCATCTTCTTCTCCTTAAGCTCGGTCTCTGTTGCGGCCCCGACCTTGATGACAGCAACACCACCGCTCAGCTTGGCAAGCCGCTTTTTGAGTTCCTCCTTCTTGTACTCGGATTCCGCGATGTTGATCTGGGACTGGATAAGGTTCATACGCTCGTCAATGGCCCTGCGGTCACCTCTGCCGCCGACAATCAGCGTCTTCTCCCCGTCAATGCGGACCGTGTGGGCCGACCCGAAGACCAGTTTTGTGGCATTCTCCAGTTTCGTTCCCCGTTCTTCCGAGACCACCGTTGCACCGGTCAGCACCGCGATGTCGTCAAGAAGCGCCTTCCGTTCGTCCCCGAACCCGGGCGCCTTGACAGCACAGACCTTGAGGGCGCCCCGGATTACATTCAGGATCAGGGCTGCCTGTGCCTCCCCGTCAACATCCTCGGCGATAATAAGGAGCGGTTTTCCTTCCTGGGCAATAAGCTCAAGGACCGGGATGATCTGCTTGATGGAGGAGATTCGTTTGTCGGTCACAAGGATATAGGGATCTTCGTACTCACACACCATCTTCTCGTTGTCTGTGACCATGTACGGGGAGATGTAGCCCCGGTCGAACTGCATCCCTTTGACCACTTCAAGGCCGGTGTCAAGGCTCTTTGCATCCTCGACGCTGATAAGGCCGCCATAGCCGACCTTCTCCATCGCGTCTGAGATCAGCTTCCCGATCTCCTCATCATTGTTTGCCGATACTGTGGCAACCTGGAGGATCTTCTCCCGGTCCTTGACCGGTGTGCTCATCGATCCGATATACTCAACAACGGTGTTTACCGCCCCGTCGATCCCTCGCTTGATCTCAATGGGGTTTGCACCGGATGTGATGTTTTTCAGCCCTTCGGTGATGATGGCCTGGGCAAGGAGCGTTGCTGTCGTGGTGCCGTCGCCGGTTGTGTCCTGCGTCTTCTGGGCCACTTCCCTGACGAGCTTCGCTCCCATGTTCTCGAACTTGTCGTGGAGCGAGATCTCCTTTGCAATCGTCACGCCATCGTTGGTTACTACCGGGCTCCCGATCTTATCGATGACCACGTACCGTCCCTTGGGACCGAGCGTGATCTTGACCGTGTCTGCCACCTTGTTCACACCCGAGAGGAGCGCCTTTCTCGCATCCTCGTCAAACATCAGCTGTTTTGATGTTGCCATATGTCTGCACCTCACTCGATCTTTGCCAGCACGTCCTTGAACGGCACAAAAACATAGTTCTCGGAATCAATCTCAACCTTGTCGGCACTGTAACCCCCGTAGATCACATGATCACCGGGTTTTAACGGGAGGGTTGTCCCGTCATCGCGGGTCCCGACGGAGACGACTGTCCCCTCCTTCTTCTTTTCCTGGGCGGTCTCCGGAATATAGATCCCGCTTTTCGTCTTCTCTTCAGCCTCTGTGGGTCTTATCAGCACACGTTCGCCAATGGGAATAATCGTCATGTACGGTCAAAACCTCCTTTCCGATTCTCTTTGCATTATTCATGTTCCGGAAAAATATTTAAATTTTTTCAAAATTGTTGATTTGATTTCAATTTTATGCAATAATTTTAAAATAAATTGATACCATATTACTATTGTCAGGTGGTGCCCGGCATGCAGCGACAGATTATCCTCAAGCAGATTGAACGCCCGGCCCGGATCCGGAAGGACGAGGATCTCTCCTGGTTCTGTGACAGCCTTGGCGTTGAAAATGGCAGGGATGTCAACCATATCGCGACAAAGGTGATTCTGTCGCTCCTGGAAAACCTGCCGGAAACCCGGGGGATCCCGGTGGAGCAGATCGCAAGTAGTCTTGTGGTCTCCAGCCCCCGCGTGAACCACCATATCCGGAACCTCATCGATACCGGGCTTGTCTACCGCAACAAGCAAAGGATCTATATCCGGGGCAGCAGCCTCCGCTCCATGGTTCAGGAGATCCGGAAGGATACGCTCCGGATCCTTGACGACCTTGAGGTGGCAGCTGCAGAGATAGATGAGGCATTCGGCATAAGGAGCCGGTGATCTGAAGAGAACTGGCAACATAATCCATCAACAGGGGGATTGTCATGAGATACGGTGATTTTCCCTATGTCCCGGCATGGTGTCAGATGATCCGGGAAATGGAACGGTTAGGCATGGATCTTGATTCGTTTCCTTACCGCAACTCAGTGAAGGACAGGTACATCTATCCCTATGGCAGCTCTGCAGAATCGCGGCCGGCCATGAAAAATATCTTCCGGCACGAGATCCAGAACTTCCCGGATGAGATCATTCTCGTCATTGAGGTCTACGACTGCAAAAAGGAGACCATCGTGATCCACCTGATTGGCAGTGATGCCGTTGAGATCAGCTGCACTCGGAAAAACTCCCATGAGATGACATTCGATGACCACCGCCTTCGTGGGTCGTGGTCGGACACGTTCCAGCATACCTTCCCGTTACCGGAAAAAGTGACGTCAAAAGGTGCGAGATCAACGTACCGGAACGGGATTATAGAAGTACGGCTGAAGAAAAAACAGGGGCAGGTACTGAAACTTCCGATTCGGTGAGCAACCAGCCTGTCACGAGATTGTGAACATCATAACAGCAAGAAGGAGGAATCAAGTATGGGTGTGGAAATCCTGTACACCAGAGTCCATGAGATATTCCGCCGGGTGCTTGAGAATATCCAGGATGTCATCATTATAGGCATCTGTGTTGTCCTCTTCATCCTGATGATCAAAGCGATAGCCGGGCTGCTCTTCAGCCTGGTCCAGCCCTTTGATTTCAAAACCATTGCCGCAGAACTGATCTACATCCTTGTCCTTATCGAGATTTACCGCCTCCTCATCATCTACCTGAGGGAGCACCGGATCGCGGTCGATATCATGATTGAGGTAGGCATTGTCTCGGCACTGCGGGAAATTATCCTGCACGGCATCCTTGAGATCGATCCGCTGAAGATCATCGCGATCTCCGTCCTGTTCGTTGCCCTCCTGCTCCTGCTTCGGTATGGCGCGGTCAGGAAAGATGAGACTGAGGCTGTCGTTCGGGATGGTATCGTTACCGAGATGCGGAAGACCGTTGATAAGTACCGGAGGCAACCCCAGTAGGGAACAGATAATAATGATTATATGGTCCGGTCTTGGGTTTGCCCTATCCTTTTCCCCGGAATAGCTCACCGGTTGTTCGTCATTAAAATGGTAGGGTGGCTAAAGGCGGCTCTGGAAAATCCTGAACTGCAGGGATTCCGGTTAAGGATGGCGATCCCTTCCAAGAACCATCCCACTAGTCTTCCCGGATAAACCCGTCAGCTTCAAAAATTAACTCGAACGTGCGTTACCTCTATCGTTGAAACACCTATCCGAAAAAAAGAAAAAATTTCTGAGGAGAGAGAAGATCTACTTCAGTTCGATCTTCCGTGGTTTCACTTCAGGTTTGGGCTCTTTTTTCGGTACTTTTAGTTCCAGGACTCCTTCCTTCATCTTTCCCTCAGCCTTTGCCGGGTCAACCTCTTCAGGGAATGAGATAGAGCGTTCGAAGGCCGAGTACGCCCGCTCCTGGTGGAGGTAATTCTTCTTCTTGTCTTCCTTCTCCACCTCTTTCCTGGCGCGGATGCTCATGCCGTCCCGGTTGATCTGGACGTCCACGTTGTCCTTGGTAAAGCCGGGGAGTTCGACGTGGATCTGATAGTGGTCACCCTCATCTATTAAGTCGAGAGGGGCATACCGTACGGGAAGCATTCCGAGTTCCTGCATCCTCATCTCCATCGGGATATACGGGCGCATCATGAAATCAAAGGAGCGCCGGAAGTCATCAAAGATGGAGTCAAAGTCGCGTTCGATCAGGCTCGGCATTCTCCAGGTTGTCAGTGATGAACCCGGAGTTATGGGAACAACGTCGGTTGTTTTTCTCTCAGGTTTTTCTCGGTCCATAGGCATTCCTCCTATGTCTAACTTTAAGTTAGTCTTAACTTATTTATAAATATTTTGTTGATTGCATTGCTCCTGGAATGACATGCCAGCCAGAGTATCTGCCATTAAAAGAAGTTGGCATCTACTGCAGCCGTTAATCCAGAAGCGCAGACGCTCGGTCATGTTCACTCGTCCTCGTTCCGCTCGCTTGCGCTCATTGCACTCCGGCTCGCTTCACATCACCTCGCTATTTTCTCACGGTTTCCTGTTGGAACGATGACGCACCCCTTCGCTCACAGGTTCGCTTCGGGCTTGCTGCTCCTGCCCGCTCCTCACACCATGCTCCGCATCGTGTTCGTCGCTGTGGATGGGACACATGCAGAACGCTCGGTGACTCGCTAGCGCAACGCATCAGGGGCTCGGACTCACCGCTGATGCGGTTCGTTACCTTCGCACCCTGAAGCGGCGCTCACTCGGGCCGCTGGGCCGAGGCAGGATAGCCTCCCTGAGGGGAGGACGGGCACCTGTCCGGGTGGGAGGATGCGAGCCGGAACACGGCGACCTTCGCCGTGTCGCGTGAGCATCGGGTGGGTAAAGGAAGATCAAGGCGTCTCAAAAGGACGGGAACAAGGAACAGCAGCAGTGAGGGCGGGAAGAAGGCGAGCCGGGTACGGGACCGCCTTAGTGGGACTGTCGTGTGAGCCTTCAGGGTGGGGCCCACCTTTGCCAAAAAAGATAATGCCGGGCATCGATATAGTACCAACCCGGGCAGGGCTCTTGATTGACCTCATGGTGTCCCTGTCCGGGCCACTTTTTACCGGTAATAAAAAAGGATTTTTTTCTTCATTCGATGCATCCACCAATTCAGTCTTTTCCCCATCCCCCAAATGGTTGAACGGTTTTTGCGGTATTCCCGGAGTTGACTCCTGCTGAGCATGAATCCCTCAGTACTCAGATGGGACCATCAACACGCCATCAATAAGGTACATCTTCCAGGTCCCGACCGGGAAATCAGTATACTCATATTTCTGCTCATAAATCACCGGCATGTCACAATCTTCCCGACAGGTAAGGACAGCTTTATTGTCCTCTTCGACAGTCAGCGTCCAAAGCTGGAATGGTATTCCTCTTACTTTCGGATGAAGCCGGAACACAGCACCTATATCGGAAACCAGCCAGTGCGCCTCCGCACGTTGTGCCAGGTGTTCGATACCGTCTGTATGCAGGAGGCCGGTAAATGGATCCCGAATATACCGGGCGGTCCCGGTAAAATGGGAGAGGGAAGATTTCAAGTCAGATGATGCAATCATCGTACTCGCCCCCTGGTTTCAGCGGGGATCCTGCTCGGCAGGGGATCAAAGATCCATGCGATAGCTTCCAGCCGCTGTCTTTCAGCTACGAGGTTGTCGAGCCCTTCTTGTTCTGTCCGGGCTTTCCATGATGCGATTATCTCGTCGTGCCGGATGCGGAGGTCCTGGGCATTTGCCTGAAGCGTAAAAGCACGATATTCCGCATCTGCAATCGAAGTTTCCATTTGTTCAAGCTGTTCAAGGACTTTTACCGGCATTGCATCAAAAAAGGTTGTCATGCCGTCACCCCTGCCGGGAAGGTCACGGTCTTGGATTGCACGGGGCACATTACTGAGACATTCGCATATTTTCGTTCCCCGTTCAGCATCCCTTTTACCTGGGCAAGTGGGGAGACGAACTGCACATCATTAATTAAGATCATAACGGCTTTGCCGGACCGGGTGATCCATGCTTTCCCGACCGGGGCCGCGTTCGCGTTCTTCATAACATCTGATATGTCATAGACCGGTGCTGGCCAGTGTTCTTCAAGCCTGCGGACCTCGCTTGCAGGAATGACTGCCTGCATGGTCTTGACATCAATACGGACCGAGCCATTATAGAGGCGGGCTGCCCCTATGTGCTCAAAAGATACATCTGTTTTTGTTGTTGACCTCATGGTGTTTTTCACCATACATACATCGACGTGAGAGCATATAGCTCTCCGCCGTGCGCAGGGTGAAAGTAAAAGCGTTGCGTTGTCCGATTGACGAAATAAAGTTTTTGCACAGAATTTGAATAAAGTTGGCCCACCCAGGCACACGGTGCGACAGGTCGCTGATGCGCCCCGTAACCGCCCCGTGTGGCCATGACCCGCCCATGCTTGCATGAAATTAGTATGTTGTCCTGTTGGCATGTGATCGTCAAGGCTGGACCCGCCCGGCGCTCACGCGACACGGCGAAGGTCGCCGTGTTCCGGCTCGCGCCTTCCCTCCCGTACAGGTGCCCGTCCTCCCCTCAGGGAGGCTATCCTGACATGGCCCAGCGGCCCGAGTGAGCGCCGCAACAGGGTGCGAAGGTAACGAACCGCATCAGCGGTGAGTCCGAGCCCCTGTGCGTCGTGCGAACGAGTCACTGAGCGTTCTACATATGCCTGATCAACAGCGACGAACATTCCGCGAAGCGGTATGTGAGGAGCGGGCAGGAGCAGCCGCTGGCGCCGGAGCAGCGCGATAAGACAGGGGCGTCATCATCCCACTAATCCACCGTGAAAAAATAGCGAGGTGATGTGAAGCGAGCCGGAGCATCAGCGAGGACGAGTGAACATGACCGAGCGTCTGCGTCTCACCCAGAACAGTTACATGTCCATTACATATGCAATTACATCATTAAGATGATGAAATAGGAAATGCAGACTGTTCTGCCCTTTTTTATATTGAACCTGTACATACAAGTTACATCCAACCTTTTGAACGCAATTAACCAATGTCATTCTTGTGTATCACAAAATCAGTAAAATGATACGCAACCGCCTCTTGTGTATCACCGGCGTTACACAAAGTAAGGACATCTTCCCGAAAAGAGCAACAACCAGAAAAAGAAAGAGACCCTATATCCTATTATCTTCTCAATCGAAGACGAATGAAGAATCCAAGCAGGAACCAGAACCTGATGACGCTCAACAACCTCCTCAAAGGGATCGAAACGCGGGAACTCGAATTCAAAGAAAAGCCGAATCCCGCACTCTTCAAGACATTGTCTGCGTTTGCCAACACCAACGGAGGAACGGTGTTTATTGGCGTATCTGATAAAAAAGCAATCATTGGATACAACTGCTCAAACGCCAATCTCAAGGAACTTTCCGATACTATCGTCAATAAGCTTGCAATTCATCCTGTTATTGAGACGGTCAAGTGTGAAGGGAAAACCCTGGTCCGGATTGATGTGAAGAAGAGTAAAACACCGGTCGCATACGAAGGACGGTATTACAGCCGTGTGGGAAACACCACGCGGCTGATGGACATCGAAGAACTCAAAGAATTTCTCATATCAGGGATTGAATGGGACAGCCTTGTCTCGCAGCGCGGACTTGCGGATATTGACGAGGAAACCGTCAGACTCTTCGTGCGTCTGGCAAAAAGTGCCGGACGGCTCCCCGCTGCTGATGAGCACGAACCGGTTGTAGCGATACTCACTCGGCTCGGCCTCATGATTGGGGATCAATTAACCAATGGGGCGTTCCTGCTCTTCGGCAAAAAACAGGACAAATATCTGTCGGATGCGGTGCTTCGCATCGGCAGGTTCAAAGACGGCGCTACCATCATCGGGGACCGCTGGATTGCCGGGAACCTTTTCCACCAGCTAAGTGAAGGAGAAGAGGCACTCAGGAGTTTTATCAATGTGCGCTACGAGATTTCGGGTGAAACACCGGAGCGTAAGGAACATTGGGATTATCCGCTCCCTGCTATCCGTGAAGCACTCATGAATGCACTTGTCCACCGGGATTATTTCAAGACTAATGAGCAGATCATGATAAAAATCTATGATGACGTGATCTGGTTCCATAATCCGGGGGGCCTGCCGAAGGGGCTGTCAATCGAGCAACTGAAAGCAAAACCCCAGTCAATCCCCCGTAATCCGCTGATTGCGAGGATCTTCTATCTCGCCGGGTATATCGAACGGTACGGTTCCGGCATACAACGGATCCTCACTTCGTTTGCAGATGCGGGGCTTCCCGAGCCGGAATTCCGGACCGACACATGGGGTCTCACCCTGACGATGCGCAAGGATCTCTTTACGGAGGAATATCTCGCGCAGCTGGGACTTTCCGAACGGCAACTTCTGGCGATCCCCCGTCTGCGGATACAGGGGAGCGTTTCCAAACGCGAGTACCAGGATCTGGTGTCAGTTTCACCGAGAACAGCGCTCTACGATCTGACCACCCTGGTTAACAAAGGTGTACTGGTCCGGACTGGTTCTGGCAAATCCTCCCGGTATGCCCTGTCAACCAAGCCGAAGAACGAGCAGTCGGGAAATACGTGATGGGAATCTCACACCTCGTATATTGCGCGTATTGCGCGTAAATTGCGTGCGACCCTCAGATACTCGTAGTAAGATTGTGGGGGCACTGTACCCACAATTCCCGCGATATAATTTTTCCGGGAAGATGCGATTGTTGTGACACTGTCGCAACAATTACGCAGACACTGTCTGCTAAATTGACCGGAAATTTGGGTAACCTGGATTCGTCAGACACTCTCTGACCAATCTTCATGATAAGGAGAGTCTGCAAACCGGTTTCCCCGGAATACCTGTTATTTTCTTGACAAGATATTCCAATTATCACTGATACCTTTATTATCGTATCATTAAACTGCGATACCTACTGAGTCGTATGTTACCTTTATGAGTCGATTGGAAGAGAGGACTCATGACGGAATGGTACCATAATCCTGGCCCTTTTGGCTCTTATCTGGCCCTTTTGTTTTTAAAACAAACACATTAGTCAACTGTGACTTTTTGTATTGCTACGAGTGAGAGAAAAGGCCCCTTAATGGGGCCCCCACAGTGGAACGTCAGCGTTCAAGAGAACACGTTGCTCCCCCTCTTCTGGGGGAGGGGGGTCGCAGCAGCAGCCCGCCCCTCTCAGCTAGCTACTATAGACTAATTCGGATGGAAACACCTGACTGCATCAAAAGCCTGCTCTAGGCTCATATAGAATAAGTCACAGCAACATTTTTTATCTCTATTCTGATCTTCTTAATACAATAGGGATCTAATGCTCAAATTTATTTCAACGTTCATAGCAAATTACCAACGAAATAAGTGGTTAAAAAACCTCCAGAAGAATCATGTAGACAAAGTTCGCATTGTCGAACTTCAAAAAAATTTAATAAAATATCGACCTCAATTAGAAGAAATCGCAGTAGATTTAAACAATATAATCTATTCATCAGCAGTGAAGACGGGAACTGTTGAACGACAATTTATAGTCATCATGGCTATGAAATTAAGAGATTTGTTTGAATCCACATTGTTAGTGATCGGAACTCGTTATTATTACAGCATGTTTACGCTCATACGCTCGATAATTGAGTCATATATGCTCCTTCTCTATATCAAAAAGAATCCCCAATATATGACCGAAATAATGGAAACTGAAAATGATCGATTAAAAAAAATATCGACTATCAGACAATATGTAAAACAAATAGATCCAAGTACAGATAATTTGTATGATGCATTTTCTACGATTGTTCATGTAAACCCCGCCTCTTTTAAACTTACTCGTATCGAAATGGAACATCGTTTTACTAAAGAGAAAAAAACCATGATAACGGAAGTTCCAATGGGAATTGAGAAAGACTATGAAACATTCACATTGAATGTAATTAATCTCATGCGACTTTCGATAGCGATTTTAAATGAACTCGATTCTCAAATAGATTCGGCAACTATAGAAAAACATTGAAGTATTAATGTTGGTGCTAGCAATAAAATTTTGATTTCCTTTTAGTAATATCCACAGTCAATTGTGTGTTATTTAAAAAAATCCCTGTCTCATTTATCCCATAAATGTCCCATTCATGTCTCATTTTTCCAGATTCCTGCAAGGCCCCTTAGGCCCCTTTCTGTCCCCTTTGTTCTGCGGTTTTTATGTACATCTGTACCAGAATTGTCTACTCAGTGTGTAGACAATTGTCTCGACCATCATCGTCTAACAGATAGCGAATCTTCCTGGCAAAGCTCGATAACTTCCTTGATACGATCACGTGCCTCATCAATAGTTTTGCCGAAGGTGTGACAGCCATTAAACCGGGAACAGGATACGATGAAAACTCCATCCTCCTCGGATTCGATAATGATGGGAACAGGAGTTGTTTTCATATTCTCATCATCGGTATTCATGCATTAATTCTTTTTTGCAACCGGTCTTGAAATACGATGATTTATAGTGAATTCTTTCCCAGGTTGCCTTTTTTGGACTGTCTTCAGAAAAAAAGACCTTCATATTAGTGTTCTGGCAGGGTTTCTGGCATTAAATGGGGTAAAATAGGTGGCAAAAATCGGCACGATTTTAGGGCCTTTGGCGTCCTTTAGAAGAGGTGCATATCTGCCGTATTTTGGCAAACAGAGCGATTATATGGCATATTCTCCACAGGAACAGAAACGGAGTATAATACAGAGATTTCCGGATTTGCCCTTCCTATGAGAAGGGAAAACGGAGCCCAATTTGGGCTTATTTTGTCGTATTTATGATCCCCTTTTATCACACCTCGAGAGTTCGCTGTGCATAAGGAAGGTTTTCACTATTTCGAAGTGAACGGGATTTACGATAGAGGGCGTTCCCGATCGTCTCATCAGCCGGTACAATCTCGATGATGTGATCAGCTTGTCGCATCAGCACAGAGAATGTGTGGTCGATAGATGGAGCGTACAGGATTACAAGTGACTCGCGGCTGATGTCTTTGAGCATACCCGCAATCTGCGGTATCATGATCTCTGCTCCATTAAAGAGTGTCGGATCGTGCTCGATGAGGAGGACCGTGTGGCTCACCTCTTTGAGTATGGTGAAGAGCTGATGCACCGTGAATGCCCTGCGGACCTCAAAGTTTTTGGATGACCGGTTGATCGATGAGAGAAGGCGTGAGTAATTGCCGCTCACGTACAGGAAGAGGAAACGCTGGAGATCTATGTTGTTGTTGAGCGCGGAGATCATCACCTTCTCGGGAGCGATCACCGCGTTCAAGGTGCATGGGTGAAGCGTCATTCCCTTGCGAAGTTCGATCAACATAGCACCGGAAAGCTCCCGCATTCTGTGAGATAAGGCTCGTGTCTAAGGGGTGCGAAAGTGGGATTCTGAAAACTGAGCATGATATTGATAAGAAATAATTTGGGATTGAAGGGAAAAGTCAAAAATTTTGGTAAAATTAGTCTAACAATCCACTAATATGAGCGATATATCTTCCGGATTCCGTGATCGAAATATAAACCCGTGTACCTTCCTTTTTTCGACTTACATATCCATGCTTCTCTAATTTTGATAAAATTGTTTTATCAAGTTTCATTAACTGATTGCTCTGTAGAGTCCGCATTCTGCTTTCTTCAACTTCATCAAATAATTCTTCAAAACCCTTCACGTTTTCGGTTTTTAGAAAATCCAAAATATCCTTCATTTTTTGTCTTTTATTCATGTTGCAGAGAAACAATAAGATTTTCAAACCGACTGTATCTGGCATCACAATTTGAAAATTAATCAATTTATCTGTTTTACCCTTTTGGCAAATACTCAATCCATGTTTTCGACGAAGAGAATCTTTTGACGGATAATCTTCCGAGTGGACATAATAGACATTCGCATCATGAGCCATACCAGCAAGTGTAGCTGCAACTGATGTCAGGCGACCAGCCGCTGACATATTAACAAAAATTCGATTGTTAAGGTTCTTTTCTTTCACAATTATTTTTGATACATTTTTCATTACATCCAGAAGATTGAATAGATCTACTTTTACTATTGGCTGAACATCGATTCCGTTTTCGATTAATTTCTCTCTCACTTTTTCGTAATAATAACGCTGTTTTTTACTCATCTCATCTTCAGGTTGACTATTATCCCAATTAGTGAGAAGGTAAACACGGTCGGCTTTAATTTTTTCAAATGGTTTTATTGCCCGATCGATTTCGTGGCCTAAGGGAATGATATGAACTGTTTCTTCTATATTTGGCATATGCTAATGATGCTAATTATATTAAGTATGCTAAAATAAAACTTTCCATATATGGATTACAGCCCAACATTACAAAGGTAATTTAATGGCTCAAAACCACGTGAAACGCGGAATCGCGTATGAAAAGAGAAAAGCCCAGGAACACGGAGCTAGCCACGTCGGCGGACCCGGATTGCATGATTATCAACGCGGTCCAGTCAGAGGAGAGGTCAAGGCTCGTCAGACTCCTGTAACCAAACCCGAATTGCAACGATTGATCAGACAAAAAGGCGTAAGTGAAGTTGATAGTAAAGCAGGATTCACTCAACCAGCTATCGATTATCGTGATCGTCACCAGCAGGATGTAAAATTGATCTGCAGACGAAGGAAAATTTAAATTTTGGAGGATTGATGACACCTAGTATTTTCGGTGGGGGCTTCGGTGGGCGAGGCATTGTTCCGGTCCTTGTAATTATTGGAATTTTCCTCATAGGTTCCGGCATCAATGCTATCGCTGGACAAATTGCGATTTGGGGGGGCGTTGCGATCGGCATCTGTTTGGGAGTACTGGGTGTATTCGGGGTGGCAAGCCGATATATTTGATCGATTTCAGTATCAATAAAAAGTCAAATGATATTTTTAGGAGGTAATATGTTCAGTGAATCAGGATATCTGGAAGCAAAAAAAATGATAGTAGCGCTTGAAAACGATTATGCAATGAAAGCAATGAAAACAGGATCTGAAAGCGACCGAAGAAAATATTGGGGATATAGTGATGGGATGAAGGAATGTTTGAGAATTCTGAATACCCATGTCGAACAAAATCCTGATTCAATTAATTAATGAATAAATCTGAGTGTGCCCGATATCTCAGAGTTAAAATTCTATTCTCAAATCGTTGAAAAAAGCGTGGGCTAAAGGAGATTGTTTCAATTGCCTTGAGAGAAAAAATATTTTTTTGATTTATTAATGAGGGGATTTTAGCCTTGTTGATGAATTTCTAAAAATTTTTCAGCTAATTTATGATCCAGAGCAATTTTATTGACTGCATCAGAATCAATACCGTTTATAAATGAAGTTTTAGATCCTAGTTCACATGCACATAAAAATATTAATGACATTATCAGATCACTGGCTTGGTTTGGCATGCTTTCGAATCCCCAGAAATTAATTGGATAACCATTAGCGATTACGTGAATTACACGATTATTGGGAGCTAATGTGTAATCGGTTCCAATGATTTCCTCTTTAGAACCCTTCAATAATGCTTTTTGAGAGTAAAGTCTGTCTAATTCATCAATATCAATCTCGTATAATTCCGATGATGCACTGATTAAGTAGGTTCCATGTGCTAAATGGGCAATCACACTGGAATTAATTGAGTTATTTCCTGAAGCGCCTATTACAAAATTTTTATTTCGAGCAGCTTCTCCAGGAGAACTTGCTAACGAAAATCCATTTTGATGTGCTGATAATCGGTTACTGGCAGAAGGATCAAAGACTGTGACAATAGATTTAATTGAACGAAACCAAATGGCAATTTCTTTTCCGATAGTTCCATATCCAAAAATAGCAATGTTTTTCCCATTAAAAGCTATATCTGGCAACATACGTTGGATATTTTCGACGACAGCCTTACCAATATACGGTGGTTCAAATGATCCTTTTAGTTCACTTTTCGCAACCGAGATGACTGGAAACCTTAAATCTTTAATTTTTTCATCATTCCAAATACCACGTGTTGTCTGTTCAACGGCACCAATAACACAGGGAATGAGATTTGTATATTTTTGATGAATTTCGGGAACAATAAAACCGCCATCTTCAATGATTATGATTTTTCCTATGTCCTTTTGAGGCATTAGATTATGCTGTTTAAGATATTGTGAAATATAAGAACGCGGTTGAACAGTAGCCCCTTGTGCCAGTAACCATTTTATTATTGCCTCTTTTTGTGGATATGGATAATCTTTGTAAAAAAAGTAGGCATACTGCATATCAAGACCTAGTTTTTTCATTCCTTCAACAAAAGGAATAATATCCCTCAGAAAATGTAAAATCACAAACATCCGTTTGTTTTTAAAAGGCTGAGCTTCAACAAATTGGGGATCTCTTGAATAATACTGCAATAAAGGTGTATGAATAAATGGATCTCCTTGAATGTCTGGTGGAATCGAGATTAATAAATTTGTTTTAAACTTAGAATCATTCGGAGGAGTATTATCGATTCCAACTGATGAAAATTGGATATTTCTTGCATTGAGACGATAAACATTGATTTTTTCTGGACTTATCCTTGTCAAATCTGATTGACAACCTGAACATTCAAATGAATCTTCATCAAGTAGGGCGTTATTGTATTCCTCAATATTGTTGAGGGTCTCACATTGGGGACATTCTAAATATTCTTTTTCGTAGAGAAGTCCCTCATCGCAAAGATATCCTATTATGCCTGATACTTGACTGTTTATTTCAGAAATCTGTGATGCAATTTCATCAGATCTTATCACGCTAGCCGGGGTTAGTGAATGGAGAATATAATCAATTTTTTCAATCACATGAATTAAATCGGGATTTTCAGTTGCACAGTGTTCGCACTCTTGATAAAACAAATTCAAAATCCTCCTGTGGATTTGGAGTTGGAAAATTAATTCTTCCTTTGTTTCCCACAATTATTGTGTGTATTTCATCATTCAAATTGTTTTGAGGAGTTGGCAGCCAATAAAAATTTCCTAAATGCCCAATACTATTTGGTCGGAGAGTGCGAAGAGCCCGATCTAAATTCGGTTCTCCATGGACTGAGTCGTGACTGGTTGGACTCGCGGCAGTGATATTTCGACCACCTGGCGTTTTCAAGCTAAATCCATGAGAGCGTGCTTCGGGAGTCCCTAAATCTTCTAATTCTGTTAATCTTGTGATCGGTCTCCTTAGATCTAATTTTTGGAATAGATTGAATGGGAACCATGGTTGCACTAATGATTGGAATGTCCTTTCAGCCCGCTCGTAACTTCCGTTACTAGGTAATTGAGAAATCTGGAGTCTTGCTTGATTTGAGACTAAATTCCAATTAAAAATCATTATTCCTCTTAATACTTGATTACGGTAAGCGTGCCTCTCAACATGGACTCCGTCATCATCGAATGAATCATCATGCTCTTGACATCTTTCCCAATTATTTCGGCCTTCAACCGCTAAAATTTTAAAAGACCTATTCGGAACATGTTCTATAGAGGATAGGGTTAGTGATTGTGGGAGAATCAATGGCAATTTGGCATTCAATATATGGAGATTACCATTTTGCTCTAATATTTGTCTTGAATGTTCTACTAATCGCCATTGGATCACTTCTTGTTCTGGACCATTGTAGAGAAATACATGTTGCTTCCCCCAGGGAATTAGTGTGTCTAAAAAATTGACAAGATCTTTGTACTGTAATTGACCCGCATCAATATTTTCACTAATTTGAATCAACAATTGAGATTTATTTCCGGATCTTCGAAGATTTCGATCAGATAAAAAATTTCTAATCAAATCAGCTTTTAAATCTCTAAAATAATCGAGAATTTTAATTTGTTCTAATCTTGAGTATTCAGGTGCTTCAAGATTCCTTATGGGTCTACTTCTGGGGGCCATGTTTAAAATCAATATATAAAGTTATAAGCATTAACTTTTGGTTTAAATTTTAGGCATAACATAGATAGTAGATTATAATATTTTGATCCTTACGATGAATAAAAATTATTCTCAAATCGAAGTCAAGCAGCAGAATACGAAATTTGTCTGAAGATTGAGAACCTTCCTAGATCTTGAATGATTCATGAGTCCTCTTTTGCCCCACTTTCCAAGTAAATATTCCTCTCCAGAGGTATTCTCTTTATTAAACCCATTGAATCCCCGAGCGAACTCCGAATGAATAAATATCATTGAAATTATCATATTCTCTATGGATTGTATCGAGCTAAATGATGGTAGAATCTGTGATATCGTCCCTTGGCATACAAAACAAAAACACGTTTTTATTGAAAAATATTTTGAAATCTGGGAAAATAATGTCGGTAGAACGGGAAAATTTAAACCATTTTTAAGCATTTTTGATTTATACTCATCAAATGGGTGGTGTTACTGTGATGACACAGATAAATACGGCGATTCTGAAAAAATATGGCAAGGTTCCGCATTGTTATCCGCAGAATGTCTCGAAAAATATGAACATAGTAAAAAATTATTTCTCAATACTTATCATGAGAATCCTGAGAAACGGTCTCAACAAAAAAAATCTCTGAATCAGGCATTGCAACGTTTTCCTAAAATATTCAATGATACAATAATTAGAGATTTACCAATTTCAGAATCAATAGATGAAGCAATTAAATATTTAGACCCAAATTGGCCAAGTATTTGGATTCTCGATCCATGCGCTGCGTCACATTTGCCCTGGGAGATAGTTGAAAAAATTGCTAATCAACAAGCCATTATTCCAAATTTTGGAATAAGGAAGCCAGAAATGATTATCAATTTAATGACATCTGGATTACAAAGAAATGTTGATAGAAGTGAAAAAATGGTAAAAACTGCTCTCGGTTTTAATAAAGATGAGTGGGAAGAAAAATTTGATCAGAAATTAGATGTTGGTTTGAACTATAGAGAAGCGATTATTGATATCTATGGTGAAAAATTAAAAACTCTTTATGACCGCCCCCCGATTATCACAGAAGTGTATGATACTACCCAAAAAGCGATTGTCTATTGTCTCTTTTTGTGTACAGATTCTAAAGCCGGACATTATATGTTCAAAGTCAATAAGTTGCAAGAATTCAAAAATTGGGTAATGTATGAATGGGGAAATACAGCGGATATGATAGCAAAAAGAAAATCTTTGGGATTAGGACAAAAAACATTGTTTTAATAAATTTGTAAACTCTTTTTTATATAGTAATTTTTCCCATAATTATCGAGTTTTTTAACTAATTCTTGTTTAAATTCAGACCAGTCAACTTTCTTTTGCTGAGGATCGTAATTCAATTTCCCTATCTTATAAAAATCAATGAAATCCTTTGTCAAATCTATTAATTCAAGTGTCTGAGCAGGAATCCAAACTGGTTCTAAAGAGACGTAGGTAAAAATCCCTAAATCATGAGCTTTTCTTATCGCGTTGATTCTTTCTTCTGTAGTAGCTGCTCCTTTTTCAATCTCTTTTCGAAAGTTTTCATCTGTAAAAACCAAAGTAGTTCCATATTCGCTCAATTCCGGCTTTTTTGATAATAAATCAAAATCTCTTTCCGATCTTTTTCCTCCTTTTGTTAAAATTGAAACCTTTAATCCATGGTTATGCAAAATTTGAATTGCCTTCCTTGTGATTCCTTCTTTTATATCAAGTGGTTGATAAGGATCCGTAGTAAATGACAATAACACGGTTCGCTTTTCACCAATCCTTTCGAGTTCAAACGCATCTTTTTCGAATTTATTTAACACGTCTTTTCGAACTCGTGGTTTACAAAATTCCTCTCTTTTTTCACGTATTGTCGCAGGAGCATAACAATATGAACAACAATGACTGCAACCTCGGTAAAGATTCGCTGCGAGTTCACAATATTCTCGTGCTTTCCCTCGGGATTCGTATATTATTGTAGTCTTCATGGTTGAAAATCCAATTATTCTATCAAAATTACCTCGATTTTTTCTGTTCTTATCTGAAAGGATAATGATTGTTCAAAATTTCATAATGATATAATTGTTTTGTTTTCTGTTTATAGGATTTTTGCGATAAAAAATAATCCTATATCCTAACAATTTACACACCAATCCCTATAATCATCCTAATAACCTGTTGAGCTGTAACTGGGTCCACGACCCGGGCCATCACCAGCCCGGCCATCGCCACGAATAGGGTCCAAAATATTTTCTTCACTTGCTCATTCTTTCCGAACGCATCGATAACTGCATCCGTATCCGCCTTCATTCCCCGCTGGATAAGTTTAGGCATGAACACAAAGAGTGGCAGGAACAGCACAGCAGCCCCGATAAATGCCAGGGAGATCTCGGTCTGTCCCGCAAACCAAATCCCTGTAGGGATTGCAATGCTTCCTGCCAGATTACCGGCCATCATCACTTCACCGAACCAGAAGTAATGTTTTTCCCGTGTATAGTTCTCATTCTCAGCATCGCTCAGCGTGGAAACGTCAAAGATGCCGAGCGTGTTCAGCATCCCGTACCATACTGCGTGTGTCTCGTCCGGGTCCGCTACGATGCCCAAGAACAACACCGTGACCGGAAATATGAGCAAGATAAAAGGAAGATGGGCCAGCACAAAAATGAGCCCGAGGAGGATCCCGGCCCCGCAGATTGCACACCGGGTCTGCAGCTCATTCTCAAACATCGTGATCCTCTGCAATTCTGAACTCAAACACCGGGCTGGTATACCCGCCATTCTCCGGGCTGAAATCCCGGACCCGACCCATCTGCGCAAACTTGCGACGGCCTGTCCGGATCTGCACTGTGTGAAGACCAGGCATCCGCGGATACACACGGCGGCCATCAATGTCATGCATCTCCTCATACGGAGGTATGTCGAACCAGTCCGGCCAGAAACGGATACCTCGCGGGATATCCGTCCCCCTTCGCAGGTCCTGCAACCGTAAGGGTGAAAGGTTATCATAAATCACATCGATGATCAGGTTCTCATCGCTCATGTCAGGATTCAGGTCAAGTTCATAGAAGACAGGATTCCGGCGCACTTCATCCGGGGTCAGTGGGGTGTTAACCGTAAGAGGTTCAAGTCCGGTGAATTTTCCACGGTACAGGCCGGTCACTTTCGCAATTGAATGGAATACGATTCTAGTTTCCATGATAGTTCTCTTTGTGGGCATCATGCTCAGCCCGGAGTTGCTTGAACTGTTCAACAATCTCGTCATATTTGCCTATCTTCTGATAGATGGCAAACAACATGGGATAGAGCGGGAGCACGACTCCCAGCAGGATCCCGACCATTTCAGTTTCCATAACGGTCCTCCAACCCGACGAGAGGACCACAAAAGAGAGGGACCGGGGGGTCTCCTCCCCTCCGGGTCATGTCGTCTGGTGAAATTATGCGAGGTCCGGGACGGTGTCCGCCCAGGTCTCGACCGCGGTGCGGATAGCCTCGTCCGAGTAGGACGTGAGGGTGACCCGATCACGGCTGAAGTTCACCATGTAAAGTTCGCCGTTTGCATCGTGGCACTTGAGGGTTGCAGCGAATGCATCATTCTCTGCATCGTGAAGTGCCGTGCCGCCATGTGCGGTGGTGACGGCTGCAGCGGCCAGCAACGCAGTCACACCAGCGTTGAACCCGGCAAGAGTGCTGAACTTGTGGGATCCGGTACCGATGCTTTTTGCATTTGCATCCTCGTACACGAGCCGAGCGGTGTACCCTTCCTTAGTCTTCTCTACCGGATCATGGTTCTCCCCGGCGGTCATATACGCTACACAGCCGAACGGGTTATCAGTGATCACCGACTGGACGATCAGGTTGAACGCCGTTATGCTTGCTATCGGGCTCGCAAGTTCGCGAACCGCAGTTTTGGTCTGTGAATTCTGTACGAAATCTGCCATAGGTTTTTGGTTCCTGCCCTCGGGCCCTTGGGCTGAATATATATCTGTTAAATTGGAGGCTTAGGCGTTGCTGAAGGGGAGGAAGAATAGGATGATTAGGTTTGCAGGATTCTTCCAACATCCAGCGAATAATTCAAAATCCTTTTGTCAATCAAAATGAAATCAACACTCAATACCTTCCAATATTATCAGACTTGTTTCATTTTCGATTAATTGACCATCCATCTGAATAGAGGGATTTGTAATGAGCAACGGGGATACAACATGGATTCAGAATTTTATCTGGAGTATAGCAGATGATGTCTTGCGTGACGATTACGTCAGGGGTAAATATCGCGATGTAATCCTACCGATGGTTGTGATCAGAAGGATCGACGCAGTTCTTGAGCCGACAAAACCTGCGGTTCTTAAAATGAAAGAGGCGCTCGATAAGGCGAAAATCACAAACCAAGATGCGGCGCTCCGCCAGGCTTCAGGACAGGCTTTCTACAATATATCCCCGTTCACCCTCCGCGACCTGAAAGCTCGGGCAAAGCAGCAACAGCTCAAAGCAGATTTTGAAGCATATCTCGACGGTTTTTCTGCCAATGTTCAGGAAATCCTTGACAAGTTCAAATTCCGGAACCAGATCCCCACAATGGTCGATAACGATCTTCTTGGACTTCTGATTGAAAAATTCCTTGACCCCTCAATTAACTTAAGCCCCTATCCCGTTTATGATGCATCGGGAAATGAGAAGATCAAAGGGCTCGATAATCATGCGATGGGAACGATCTTCGAGGAGCTCATCCGCAAATTCAATGAAGAAAACAACGAGGAGGCCGGAGAACACTTCACGCCCCGCGACGTGATTTACCTCATGGCCGACCTGATCTTCCTGCCGATTGCCGATTCTATTGAATCGGGTACCTATCTTGTCTATGATGGTGCCTGCGGGACTGGGGGCATGCTGACGATCGCAGAGGAGCGACTACTAACCCTGGCCAAGACTCACAACAAGGAGGTTTCCATTCACCTCTACGGGCAGGAAGTGAACCCGGAGACCTATGCGATCAACAAGGCAGATCTCCTGCTCAAGGGAGAGGGGGATGAGGCAGAGAATATCCGCCATGCCTCAACCCTCTCACAGGACGCCTTCATGAGCCGGCAGTTTGACTTCATGCTTTCGAATCCTCCTTACGGGAAATCGTGGAAGAAGGACCTTGAGCGGATGGGCGGAAAGAAGGATCTCCGGGATTCCCGTTTCACGATTACCCATGCGGGAGATGCGGAATATTCTCTTATAACCCGTTCCAGCGACGGCCAGCTGATGTTCCTCGTCAACAAGCTCAGCAAGATGAAACAGGACACTCCGCTGGGGAGCCGGATCGCTGAAGTCCATAACGGGTCCTCGCTCTTCACCGGAGATGCCGGCCAAGGCGAAAGTAATATCCGGCGATGGATCATCGAGAATGACTGGCTGGAGGCTATTATCGCTCTCCCGCTGGATATGTTCTACAACACCAATATTGCTACCTATATCTGGGTGCTGAGCAACCGGAAGCCCGAGCACCGGAAAGGAAAAGTCCAGCTCATTAATGCCACCGAATGGTACAAACCACTGCGCAAGAACCTCGGCAAGAAGAACTGTGAACTTTCAGAAGAGAACATCCGGCAGATCTGCTCCCTGTTCCTTGAGTTCGGGGAGAGCGAGCAGTCGAAGATCTTCCCGAATGAGGCATTCGGTTACTGGAAGGTCATTGTGGAACGCCCCCTCCGGTTGCACAGCCAGTTCATAACCAAGGCAGTTGATGCTCTGCGATATGCATCAGGGGATTCAGAAATCCGTGCCCGTTTCTACGAGGATTTCGGGGATGCCCTCGCAGAGGATTTCCCGAAGGTCCGGAAAGCCCTTGAGGCCCAGCTTTTGGAATGGGATTCCGAGGAGGAAGAGGAGGACGAAGAATCGTCATCGAAGAAAGGTCTTCCTGAAAAGATCAAAAAGAAGCTCCTCGATGAAAAGACTTGGAAACGGGACGCGAACCTGGTCAAAACCGCGAAGGAACTCCGCAGAATTATCGGGGACAAACTTTTCACGGACCACAATACGTTCCGCACCGCTGTTGATGCAGCCCTGAAGGAAGCCGGCATCAAGATGTCCGCTGCAGATCTCAAGTTGCTCCTGAAAGCCGTAAGCTGGCGAGAAGAAACCGCACCCCCGGTCATTGCAAAGATCCACAAGCCCGGCAAAGCTAAAGCCGATACCCTACATGGCCTCTTTGAAGCAACGATTGACGGCCACAAGGCTGTCGTTGAGTATGAACCCGACAGCGATCTCCGCGATACCGAGCAGGTACCCCTGCTTGAGGTGGGAGGTATCGAGGCATTCATCCGCCGGGAAGTCCTTCCCCATGTGCCGGATGCCTGGATCGATGAGCCGGCCACGAAGATCGGGTATGAGATCTCCTTCACCCGATACTTCTACAAACCGAAACCGCTGCGGTCGCTTGAAGAGATCCGAGCTGATATCCTGAAGGTGGAGAAAGAGAGCGAGGGGCTGCTGGAGAAAATCCTCTCTCAAGGAGTGTAATCGGACATGTCGACACAACAATATTCTGTATCCCAACCCCCGATCCAGAATCTCTTCACCTGGATTCAGAGTGGAGAAATTGCCATTCCGGAAATTCAGAGGCCTTTTGTCTGGGATTCGACAAAGGTCCGCCATTTACTGGATTCGCTGTTCCGGGGCTACCCGGTCGGGTACCTGATTACCTGGCGCAATCCCGATGTAAAATTAAAGGACGGGACAACATCCTCAGGAAAACGCATTCTCATCGATGGTCAGCAAAGAGTGACCGCTCTGATGGCTGCATTGCTGGGATATGAAGTCGTGGATAAAAATTACCAGACAATTAAAATCAGAATAGCATTCCATCCGGTAAAACGGATCTTCGAAGTTACCAATCCGGCAATCGAGAAAGATGCCAGCTGGATCTCGGATATTTCAGTTGTTTTCAATCCGTCAACAAGTGTGATCGATCTTGTCACAAATTATTGTGCAAAGAATGCCGGGACAAACAAGGATGATATCCATCGCAGTGTTGAACTCCTCCGGGCAATTACGAGCAACCAGATTGGAATAATCGAACTGGCCCCCGAACTTGACATCGAAACGGTCACGATTATTTTCATCAGGGTCAATTCCGAGGGTGTCCCCTTGAGCCAGGCAGATTTCGCGATGTCAAAGATTGCCGTGAACGAGACCTATGGCGGCAACACCCTGCGGAAGGCCATTGATTATTTCTGTCATCTTTCCGTAGCTCCTGAATTCTTCTCGATAATCAAGAAAGATCCTGCTTTTTCAAAAACCGATTTCTTCTCGCAGATGAGCTGGCTCCAGAGGGATAACGAGGATATCTATGATCCAAAATATACGGACATGCTGAGGGTTGCATTCACATCGGAGTTCAAACGCGGTCGTCTCGAAGATCTGGTTGCTCTCCTTTCCGGAAGAAATTTCGAAACACGCCAGTATGAGGAGGAGATTGTAAAGGATTCATTCAGCCGTCTGAGAACCGGCATCATGCGGTTTATGAACGAGACCCATTTCAAGCGGTTCATCATGATCATCCGCTCCGCCGGATATGTCGATTCATCGATGATTGGTGGTCAGAATGCGCTGAACTTTGCTTACATCCTCTATCTTACACTCAGGGAAAATGGGATGAAAGACGCAGATATCGAGCGGTATGTCCGCCGCTGGTTCGTTATGTCGGTTCTTACATCGCGCTATTCAGGCTCACCCGAATCTGTGTTTGATTATGACATTCGGCAGATCCATGCGCAGGGGATCGAGGCATATTTCGAATCGATCGTTAAAGGAACACTGTCCGATGCTTTCTGGGATGCTGCTCTGCCTCAGGAGATGAATACGTCTGTTGCCTCTAGCCCGTATTTCCGTGCGTTCCAGGCTGCACAGATCAAGATGAATGACAAGGGATTCCTCTCAAGCGATATCAGCGTCCGGGAATTGATCGAAGTAAAATCGGATGTCCACCACATCTTCCCCAAAGATTGCCTGAAAAAAAACGGCTTGACCCGGGGCCAGTACAACCAGATTGCCAACTATGTTGTTGCGCAGAGCGAGATCAATATCGCAATTGGCAACAGGGAACCTAAAGTGTATTTCGATCAGTTAAAGAGTCAATGTGCCAGCGGTAAGAAATGTTACGGGAACATTACCGATCCGAAGGCCCTCAAAGAAAATCTCCGGATGAATTGTATTCCTGACGGCATTGAGAATATGACCCTTGATAATTATCCGGAATTCCTTGAACAGCGCCGGAAACTGATGGCCCTGAAGATCAAGGATTATTTCAGGAGCCTGTGAGATGGGAGAACTCAAGCCCTATCCGGAATACAAGGACTCTGGAGTAGATTGGATTGGACAAATTCCGAAACACTGGCAGGTAATGCCTGGTCGTGCCTGTTTTTATGAGAAGAATGAATCCAACATAGGTCTTAAGGAAAAAACCGTTCTCTCACTTAGTTACGGGAAAATCGTTGTAAAACCGGAAGAAAAACTTCATGGATTAGTCCCTGCATCCTTTGAAACCTATCAAGTCATCGATCCAGGAGATATTGTAATAAGACCTACCGATCTTCAGAATGACTGGAATAGCCTTCGTTTTGGACTTGCTGAAAACCGGGGGATTATTACTTCCGCGTATCTGTGTTTTCAGACCACTGATAAGATGAATTCAAAATACGGACATCTTTTGTTACACACATACGATTTGAATAAAGTGTTTTATGGATTAGGATCTGGTCTTCGGCAGAATCTTGACTGGACGGATTTTAAATATCTCCCCTGCTTAGTCCCATCACTCCCCGAACAGGAGGCAATTATCCGTTTTCATCGATGGATCAATAAACAACTCCTCAACTTGATCAATACCAAGCACCGCTTCATCAAACTCCTTGATGAACAAAAACAAGTTATCATCAGCAGCGCCGTAACGCGGGGGCTCGATCCGAATATCCGACTTAAACCATCAGGGATTGAGTGGATTGGGGATATCCCAGAGTATTGGGGAATACAGCGGTTACGGAATATTTCCACTCTTCTCGTTAGTAATGTCGACAAACATTCAAAAAAAGGTGAAATTCCAATTAGGCTTTGCAATTATACCGATGTTTATAAAAACGAATTTATTCACTCAGAAATGTCATTCAAGCATGCAACAGCCACCTTAAACGAAATTGAAAAATATCGAATTCGAAAAGATGATGTTATCATAACCAAAGATTCAGAAGAATGGCTAGATATTGGAGTGCCAGCTTATGTAACATCATCTGCATCTGATCTTATCTGTGGTTATCATTTGGCAATTATTAGACCTGATTCTTCAAAAATAATGGGACGATTTCTGCATTGGCAATTGATGAGTTATGCATCGCGGATTCAATTTAGTATCAGAGCAAATGGTGTTACTCGCTATGGATTATCACATGGAGCGATCAAGGAAATTTCGTTACTTGTTCCACCTCTTTCTGAACAATCTTTAATAGTGCGTTTCATTGATAATTCAATTACTGACCTTAATCACATAATATCTGATACAAAACGTGAGATCGCCCTTTTGCATGAATATCGCACACGAATGGTCTCTGATATCATTACCGGTAAAGTAGATGTTAGTAAATTGAAAATCGAAGAAATTTTTACAAATAATATTGAGAATAATAACAGTCCTAATTAAGATGTTCTGAATGATGACTGATTCATATTTGGAAAAAGGCGTATCTCAATGAGAATATCTTGTAACGATTTTAAAGACAATTATGCCTATTTGAATACCGAACTTCACGATATCCTATTTTCCTGGCCTAAGCTCCGGCACGCTGTTGTAACAATGGGCTCCCCGTCGCTGCGAGCTGCAATGCCATCGACTCAGCATGCATTCGCCTTTGCCCTTCACAAGATCTTCGCCCTTGAAAGTGTAATTGAAATTGACGATCAGGGAACGCTGCAATTACCGGATCATTATGAAGACCTCGACCAGAGTGAAAAGGGGGTCCTCTCGTACTGGCTGGGAATGTGTGTTACAAAAGTTGTGGCTGCCGAAATTCTGGATGTTCCTTGGCCGGTTCATCTCCGCCACTTGATGAAGGCCATTCGGATCTATATGAAGGACAAGCAATTCCCTGATTATGTCGGGATAGATTCAAGGGACAATTGGCATGTTATTGAGGCAAAATGCTTCCAGACCGAACCAGGAAGAAAACATCGTGAACAATGGGAAAAACAGGTTGACAGCGTAGATTTTATTTCAGATCAACTTCCGGATACACGATCCTATTGCCTGACCAGACTCAAACCGCGAATATCCATCGAATTAACCGATCCTGAAGATGAGGTCAAAAAAAGAAAAATCAATCTCTCGATAAAACCCGAACAAAGCCAGAGATTCTACTACCGGCCTTATCTTGATCTCTTCTCGGACGAATTGCAGGCCGAGAATAAAACCGATGATAAGGGAATACTTTATAAATCAATAGGGTTCGATTCTTTAAACAGGACAAAGTATTCGATTGCTATCGAGAGAAATATTCTTGAAAAAGTTCTCAGAGATGAACTCGTGAAAAAAATCGAGCCGGTCTTAAAAGATGATTGGTATCTGGGATCCGATGGAATCGGACTGAAAAAAGAAGAAGCGACAGAAGCGGATTGCATTGAGTACAACCGACACCACCGAAAAAGGTCTTGAAACTCTCATCGTCGAGTCCCTCACGCGAAAGAACGATATCCCTCATCAGCCCCCGCCATCCGTCCACTACAAACCGTCAATCTATGGCAGCCTTACCTATGTCGAGGGAAGCCCGAAAGACTATGACCGGGACTACGCGGTCGATCTCGTCAAACTCCTCGCCTTCCTTCAGGATACCCAGCCAAAGATCGTTGAGCAGCTTTGTATCGCAAATGATGGTCCCAAGCGGGATCAGTTCCTTGCCCGGCTTCAGGGCGAGATTGCCAAACGCGGGATCATCGATGTGCTGCGGAAAGGCATCCAGCACGGCCCGGCATCGGTCACCCTGTTTTTTGGTACTCCCACGCCGGGAAACACGCGGGCCGAGGAGCTCTGGCTGAAAAATATCTTCTCGGTAACCCGGCAACTCCAATACAGTAGGGACGAGACCCGTCTGGCCCTCGACCTTTGTCTCTTCATCAACGGCTTGCCGGTTGTCACGTTCGAGCTCAAGAACCAGCTCACCAAGCAGACCTATGACGATGCTATCCAGCAGTACAAGCGTGACCGGGACCCCCGCGAACTTCTCTTCCAGTTCAAGCGGTGTATGGTCCACTTCGCGGTCGATGACCAGCAGGTCTGGATGTGCACCCGGCTCAAGGGTGGCGAGTCCTGGTTCCTGCCCTTCAACAAGGGATACAACGACGGCGCCGGCAACCCGCCAAACCCGAACGGGATCAAAACGGATTATCTCTGGAAGGAGATCCTCACGCGGAACGGGCTCACCGACATCATCGAAAACTATGCGCAGGTCGTTGAGGAGATAGACCGGAAGACTGGCAAAAAGAAACAGAACCAGATTTTCCCCCGGTACCATCAGCTCGATCTTGTTCACAAGCTCCTCAGCGAGACCAGGATCCAGCGAATCGGAAAGCGGTTCCTTATCCAGCACTCGGCAGGCAGCGGCAAGAGCAACTCGATAGCATGGCTCGCACACCAGCTCATCGGCCTTGAGAAAAAGGACAAGACCATCTTTGATTCCATCGTTGTTGTCACCGACCGGAGAGTCCTCGACAAGCAGATCCGGGACACGATCAAACAATTCGCACAGGTCTCGACCACTGTCGGCGCGGTAACTGAGGGATCCCAACAGCTTCGGGAGTTTATCCAGGCCGGAAAGAAGATCATCATCACAACCGTCCAGAAGTTCCCGTTCATCCTTGATGAAATCGGCAACGAACACCGGAACCACAAGTTCGCGATCATTATTGACGAAGCCCATTCCAGCCAGGGAGGCCGGACCTCGGCGAAAATGAACATCGCACTCTCTGGGATGAGTGATGAGGAAGAGGAGTCGGTTGAGGATAAGATCAACCAGATCATCGAAGCGCGGAAGATGCTGAAGAACGCGGATTACTTCGCGTTCACCGCTACCCCGAAGAATAAAACCCTTGAGATCTTCGGAGAACCCTATCCGGAGGGTGATGTTGTTCCGCACCACCCGTTCCACAGTTATACGATGAAACAAGCAATTGAAGAGGGATTCATTCTCGATGTCCTGAAGAACTATACTCCTGTCTACAGTTATTACCGACTCACCAAGACCGTGGAGAATGACCCTGAGTTCGATACCCGGAAGGCACTCAAGAAACTGCGGAAATTTGTCGAATCCAACGATACTGCCATCGAGAGGAAGGCCGAGATCATGATCGATCACTTTAACGATCATGTATACCGGGCAAGGAAGATTGGTGGCGATGCCCGGGCGATGGTCGTGACAAGCGGGATCGAACGGGCAATCCAATACTATCACGCGTTCAATGCGTATCTTGAACAGGAGAAGCTGCCCTACAAGGCGATTGTCGCATTCTCCGGGGAGCATGAATACAAGGGAGTCAAAGTCACAGAATCCTCGCTCAATGGTTTCCCAAGCAAAGATATCGAGGACATTTTTCAGACTGAACCGTACCGGTTCCTGATCGTAGCCGATAAATTTCAGACCGGGTATGATGAACCGCTTCTCCATACAATGTATGTCGACAAACACCTTTCCGACATCAAAGCGGTCCAGACACTCTCACGGCTTAACCGGGCACATCCCAAAAAAAGCGACACATTTGTTCTCGATTTCATGAACAATACCGATGTAATCCGATTAGGATTCGAGCCATATTATCGGACTACAATTCTCTCGGATGAGACGGACGCTAACAAACTCCATGATCTTAAAGCGGACATTGACGGATACCAAGTCTATTCGCAGGATCAAATCACTCAGCTGGTTGAATTGTTCCTTTCCGGCTCCAGCCGCGAACTGCTGGATCCTATTCTTGATACATGTGTGGCCCGATATCTCGAAGAACTTGATGAAGACGGGCAGGTTGATTTCAAAGGAAAAGCCAAGGCGTTTGTCCGGACATACAACTTTTTGGGATCTATTCTTCCATACACTAACACCGATTGGGAAAAACTCTCTATCTTCCTCAACTTCCTAATCCCCAAATTACCAGCACCGAAAGAAGAAGATCTTTCAAAAGGAATCCTCGAAGCCATTGACATGGACAGTTACCGTGTCGAGGTAAAAGCAACGCAGGCCATCAAGTTACAGGAT